>Ga0157364_1003152_pt1 | contig 15877 bp, 5 predicted proteins | sample AttsexASBM2_FD_111476 | JGI IMG/M metagenome (GOLD analysis project Ga0157364, IMG submission 111476) | Fungus gardens microbial communities from leaf cutter ant in Ribeirão Preto, State of São Paulo, Brazil - Atta sexdens ASBM2 | ecosystem: Host-associated > Fungi > Mycelium > Unclassified ...
TAAATATCTATAAAATTATATATATATATATATATATATATATATATATATATATATATATATACATATATATCAATTTTTGAGTTTTATTTCTCTATCAAAAAAGATAGAATTCTGACATCTCTTCAGAATATTTATCGCAAAAATCTGCACATAGTTGCGTTTTTCATTGACAGAATTACCCAGACAGCACACAATATTTATAAAATATTTACAAAATATTTATAAATATTTATAAGATTTATTTTTAATATTTTGTAAATATTTTTGTGATCTTAGATTGCACAGATCATAAACATTTATTTTAAATATTATGAAATATTTATTGTACATGTTATAGTAAATGCTCTGAAGATACTTAATGAGACATTATAATCCAAGTAAAAAATATTTATTAGAAATATTTATATTTATCATAAATATTACATAAAATATTTAGTCTATATTTTAATATTTTGAATAGAATTTTATATAAAATATGTATGAAATATCTATATAATATTTCACAAAATGAATATTAATAAACATTTATCATAAATATTTTGTGTTGATGAGGTACTGTCTGGGTAGTGCTCTCAGTGCAATTAAATCCATACACACAAATCGACGCAAATGTGTATGTTTAATAAAAATATAGAACGCGATAAACCGAAAAAAAATCTTCAATACATTTTATTATGCTATTTGATAAAATAACATAATAAAATGTATTGAAAATTTTTTAATTGTAAAATTTGTCCGTTTGGACATTATATCAATTAAGATATTTCATTTTTATATTCAGATTAGAATAGTGTATAACGACTTTAATGTGCACTGAGTTTTGTCAACGTGAAAAATGTTATAATATTTTTATTAGCATTAAGCAAAAAAAAACGAAAAAGTAACAACTCGTTACATTTTGAGTATCGGTAATGATAATGAGTTACTTTTGCAAATCAATAACGATAACAAGTTACTTTTGGGGAAAAAGAATGGTAACGGTAACGATTTATTTTTATGGGGTAACGTTGCCAATCCTATTTATTATATATTATTGTGTCTCACTCAAATGCATTCATCTGTTCTTATCTAACATATTGCAACGCCATTTTCTGGCAAGATTAGATCTACTGTTAGACATAGTTTTTACTTTATTTACCATTCCGAGTCATCGCTCAGCATTCATACCTACACGTAATTTGCAGATCGATATAAATCTTTCTTTTTAAGCTTTTACTCTTATTGTGAGTCGAAAAGTCATCTATCATTTTGCAATTCTCGTAATAATTAGATATTAATTATTAAAAATTGCCAAAAATTAGTTTTCAATAATTTTTTATTCAGATATTATCAACTTTACAGCAAGAGACAAAAATTGTTTATGTATTTCAAATTCTTAGAACATGCGACCTTATTAGGTCATCCTCAGTGTAAAAAAATTAAACGCAAATTTGACAAAATTAATAAAATGGTTAAAATTATACAATTTATAGTTACGCAAAAAGTTAGTAGTATTTATCCTAATCTATTTTCCGCACAATGTAATGCTTTTCGTTCTGGTAATATTATCAGTTTTATTCTTGCGTTATAACAGTCCATAATAATAAAAATATTGAACATGATGAGTCATTAAATAAAAATGTACCAGAACACATTCTGTTATCAAATTAATAAAATAGATTATAAAAATTATAACAACGAATAAATGATCATTATATTTAAAATTATTAGTATATACAATCCTTATTTTAATAGATAACTATCAAAGTGTGTGTTAATAAATAAAATTATTTGTACATATACCTCAACTGCGATAAATCAGGATATAATCAGTAATTGAAACAGTGAGTCAATTTAATTCGCAAGAAGTAAATGCGATCAGAGATAAAAATTGAAATCAGTTCAGTCAAATTGCTTATATTGTGCTTGTATTATATGTATTGCTTGTATTATTAAGTATAAACGATATTCTGTTGTTTTATATTATCTTGTTAAGAGAGAGGATGAGATTGGAAGGGGAATAAAGATAGGAAAGGAATAAAGAAAAAAGGAAAGAAAGAAAAGATTAGGAAGGAGAAGGAAGCTGCAAAAATTGTAAATAAGAATTAGATAATGCTTCTGTGTCGTTTTGTTTGTTCAATCCCAATTTTTGTTTTTTAATATAAATTTCGGAGATCAATCTTTTATTGTACGGTTGTCTAAGATCTTTACATCTTTCCAATTATGGTTATACGATGGTCACCAATGAAAAATTAGTCTTTTTATTAATGTCCGAAATATGTTCATTTAGTCTTGTTTTTAATTTTCTTTTGTCCTACATAATTAGTTTCACAGTTATCACAAGAAATTTTATATATAACATTTTGATCAGCTAAATGATCTAGTCTATCTTTATTTCTAGTTATAAAGTTTTTATAAGGTTTTTATAAGGTTTTTTAATGTATTTAGGATTGAATATGGTAACTTTATAATTACATTTATATGCTATAGGTAAAAAACTTTCAGAGATAGATTTTATATATAAAACTGTAAAGAATTTCTCTTTAACATGGATATTATGTTGTATATTGTTCTGTGTGTGGTATTTTAATCTTTCTTCAATTATTGAAAAAATGAAAGGAAGAGGATAGCTATTACTTAGAAAAATATTAATAGCATCAACCAAGTTCTTTTCGTGGAGAATAAGACAATTTAACTATTTTATCAATGAAACCGAAGACACCCCTTTTGTGACAAAAAATGATGTGAGTGAAAATTAAGAAATCTGGCTGAACAGATGATCTTGTATTTGTCAAAAATAATCTTATGGTTATCAATTATAATCATAGTATCCAAAGAACTTAATTTTCCCTCAGTGCCAATCTCCATAATAAATTACAGTCAGACATGTAGAGTAACTCCGGCAAATACATCACGTTGGGATTTAAGCCGCAAAAGTCAGAAAAAATAGAAGGATAATTTTCCCGCAACTATTGTGTTACATGTCTTTATGCCATATTAGTACATTGTGTTATGATTTCAGTTTCTTACTGTTAATATTAATGAAATTATTGTGAGTGGAATCGATTTCACTGTGTTAAATAGTCATCATAAATTATAATCTACATAAAATGATTACTGTAGGATGTGCAAAAAAGTGCTCTTCCATCAAGACAACGCGCCATCCTACAAGTCGTTGCAATGACAAAATTACGAATTGGGCTATGAATTGATTCCTCATCCATCCTATTCTCCGGATTTTGCCCCCACAAGTCGTTGCAATCACAAAATTACGAATTGAACTATGAATTGATTTCTCATCCATCCTATTCTCCGGATTTGGCTCCGTGTGACTTCTTTCTGTTCCCAAACTTAAAAACTTGGCGGTGGGAAGAAATTCTCGTCAAATGAAGAAGTCATTGTCGCCGTCAATGAGTCGCGCGCCAATCTCGCTTCAAATGACTACTAAACGTAAACTATGCGTCCTTTCTGGCTGAAATTTGGTCTGAAGGGGTTTGAAGAGTTGATCTTTCGAGATGTCGCGTCATCAATGGATTGTAGCGCCATTTCATGGAAATTTACCAAACTTATCAAACGACCACGTATATACCTCATGTCATAACACTTATAATACATTTGGGAAGATTGTAATTATTATTTATTGCTTCATGTACATATTTATCATTTTCTTAGTCTTCAATAAAACTTTATAAACGCATTTTATAAGTTATTGTGTCATTTTACATCTTATTTATATGCATCATTTGTAAATTTTTTATGAGCCATACATGCCCCTCCCCCCTCCCTCCTTCTATGAGTATATTCCACCTCTATGGGATATACGGTAAAAATAGGAAAGTTAAAAAAGTTCATTTTTTAATACAAAATATAAATATTTCGAATTTCTAATATTTTTTTCATAATATTGTAGTAGACAGTATAAAATTTTTACTGATATAGTTCGTTTACTTTAAACATAGTAAATAATACTTAAATTAAGTTTTTGACAGGTGCAGCGTATACAAGGTAAGGAAAAAGTATGGAAAATCCTGAAAAATCTCAAAAAATATAAGTTTTACAGAAAAATGTTTCAAACAAAAGTTGTAGGATTTAAAAAGTCTCATCAGTTTGATCCTGGCTGGCGTCGTTAAGATCAAGTCACCTTGAATTTTTTAAATGGAACACCCTATTTTTTTATTGCATATTCTTATAGTCCTTCTCAATACCTTTTCAAAGCACTATAATTTTATTCATTTTGAGTCAAGACAAAGTCGGAGGATGATCTAAGCTCTTAGATCATCCTTCGATCTTTCCTTAGTTGACCGGATCATATTCACTATTTAGTTGTTTTCACTGCTACTTACTCTCAGTTGTTTTCATAGTTACTCATTATTAGTTGCTTTTAAAATGCTGCACCTTACTGAACGTGAACGAATAACTCTTTCGATGATGATAAGATGGGGAGACAGACTAAGGTCGTACAATGATGATGTTAAGCAGCTCTTCAATGCAACATTTCGGAATGAAAATACAAGTATCTCAAAATCTACGATTCACAAAACTATCACACGTTTCGAAGAAATTGGTATTAAAAATCGTTCAAAAACAAGGAGAGCAGCAACAGCAACAGATTCCGAAAAGTCATTGGATGTTTTGCAAATCTTTTGTGAAGAATCCACATATTTTCACTCATAGAACAGCTCAAAAATATCAAATAGATCAGAAGTCGGTGTGTAAAATATTAAAACAGAATAAGTTCCATATAAAATTTATCTAGTGCAAGAGCTAAATGAAGATAATTTTGATCGACGTCTAGAGTTTTGTGACTTAATAAAAAAAAATAGATGCAGAACCTGATTTTGTTTACAACATTATTTTTTCAGACGCAATAACGTTTCAACTTAACGGTAATGTTAATCGACAATTGTAGATTTTGGTCGGATACAAATCCTCATTGAGCACTGGAATTTCGTACTCAATATCAAGAAAATAAACATTTGGGCAAGCATCTTAAATAATACTTTGATAGGTCCATTCTTTATTAAAGGGAATTTAAATGCTGCAATATACGAGGATATGTTGAGAAATTAAATAGTTCCTATGAGGACCATAGTTAATAAAAATATTGAGAACACTTGGTTCCAACAGGATAGTGCTGCGCATTATGGAAGAAATGTCCGTTATTATTTAAACAAAGTCTTCGTTGAACGATGGATAGGGAGAAGAGGTCCAATTGAATGGTGAGCTTGATCGCCAGACCTCTCACCTCTCGATTATTTTCTATGGGGTTACTTGAAAAGTAAAGTTTAAACAAAACCATAAAATATACATAATTTATATCGTCGAATCCTTGATGAAGCTACACTCATTCCCAGGGATTACATCAGAAACACTGTTTCAGGATTTTACAATCGGCTAGCACACTCAAACTGTGAATGGTGAATATTTTGAAAATTTACTATAAATTTTTATTATAAATTTAAAGATAGATCATCCTCCGACTTTGCCTTAGTTGGCTGGATCATCCTCCGACTTTGCCTTAGTTGCTTGGATCATCCTCCGACCTTGCCTTAATTGACTGGATCATCCTCCGATCTTGCCTTAGTTGGCTGAAGCATCCTCCGATCTTGTCTTAGTTGGCTGGATCATATTCCGACCTTGTCTTTGGGTCTATTATTTCTTATTGTAAAATATTCAATAACTTTGAAATGGCTGATCCAAAATGAATAAAATTATAATGCTTTGAAAAGGTATTAAGAAGGATTATAAGAATATACAATAAAAAATATGTTCCATTTAAAAAATTCAAGGTGACTTTGACTTGACCTCAACGACGCCAGCCAGGGTCAAACTGATGAGACTATTGAACAGACCTTTTTAACCTACAATTTTTATTTGAAATATTTTTCTGTAAAACTTATATATTTTTTGAGATTTTTCAGAATTTCCATACTCACCCTGTATATCGGAATTACCCTAATGAGTTTAAGATTTCTAATATTATATTCATACTACCTAGTGGAATCGCCAAAATGTCATCCAACGGAAATTGAACATAATATACTATATTATATTATAATTATAGTATATATAGTTATAAGGCTTTTTAATGCATTTGGGATTGAATATAATAATTTACAATTACATTTATATGCTATAGGCAAAAAACTTTCAGAGATAGATTTTATATATGGAATTCTCTGTAAAAAGAATTTCTCTTTAATATGAATATTATGTTTTATATAATATTATTGTTCTGTGAGTGTATTTATTCTTCTACTTCTGTTATGTGGATGACATCATTTTGGCGATCGTCTCCACTAGATAGTACGAATATAAGATAGTGCGAATATAATAATATACTAAAAATCTTTAACTTATTATATGTTAGACTGCAATTTACTATGGAGATCGGCACTGAGGGAAAATTAAGTTTTTTGGACACTATGGTTGATAACATAAGATTATTTTTGACAGATACAAGAAAGTCACCTGTTCAGGCAGATTTTGTAATTTTCACTCACATCATCCTTTGTGTCACAAAGGGAATGTATTATCTTTGGTTTCGTTGATAAATTAAATTGTCTCATCCTCGTTTCCACGAAAAGAACTTGATTGATATAATTATATCAACCATTATTATAATTATATCAACTTATTTATATATTTTTCTAAATAATAGTTATTCTTTTTTGCAACAATTGAAAAAAGATTAAAATATCACACACAGAACAATAATATAAAACGTAATAAATCCATGTTAAAGAGAAATTCTTTACAGTTTTATATATAAAATCTATCTCTGAAAGTTTTTTATCTATAGCATATAATTGTAAATTATCATATTCAATCCCAAATACATTAAAAAGCTTTATAACTAGAAATAAAGATAGACTACATCATTTAGCCAATCAAAATGTTGTATATAAAATTTCTTGTGATAACTGAGAAGTTAGTTATGCAGAACAAACCAAAAGAAAATTAAAAACAAAACTAAATGAACATATTGTATTTCGGACATTAATAAAAAAATTGGTTTTCCATCAGTGACCATCGTATTAACTATAACCTATAATTTTAATTGAAAAGATGTAAAGATCATAGACAAGGAACTGTCGTACAATTTATTTAAAGATTGATCTCCGAAATGATTTCATATTACAATAAAAAACAAAAATTGGGATTGAACAAACAAAACGACACGGAAGCATTACCTAATTCTTATCTACAAATTTTGCAGTTTCCTTTTACTTCCTAATCTTTTCTTCCTTTCGTATCTCTATTCTCCTTCCCATTTCATCCTCTCTCTTAGCAAGATAATATAAAACAACAGAATATCGCTCATATTTGATAATACAATACAAACAATTTGACTGAACTGGTTTCATTCAATTTTTATCTCTGATCGCATTTTCTTCTTGTGAATTAAATTGATTCATTGTTTCAATTATTGATTATATTCTGGTTTACCAATCGCAGTTGAGGTACATGTACAATAATTTTATTTATTAACACATACTTTAATATAGTTGTCTATTAACATAAGGATTGTATACTAATAATTTTGAAATATAACAATCATTTATTTATTTTTTTTTAATTTTTATAATCTTTTTTATTATAACAGAATGATAACAAAATGTAAGCTGGTACATTTTTATTTAATGACTCGTTCAATATTTTTATTATGGACATATTATGATTGTTACAATAAAAGAATATAACCGATAATATTACTAAAACGAAAAGCATTGCATTGTGTGAAAGATATATAGAATAAATACTATCAACTTTTGCGTAACTATAAATTGTATAATTTTAATTGTATTTTATTGATTTCAAATTTACGTTTAATTTCTTTATACTGAGGATGACCTAATAATAAAATCAAAACATATGTTCTAAGAATTTGAAATACATAAAAATCTGGCTTGTAGCCTCTTCTTGTGATTTATTGTTTATTATTATTGAGCCATTATAAGATTATTTCTATTTAAATTGTTTATTTACTTCTTATAGAACTCTAAGAATTTTTTCAGAATTTTTTTTAGTACCGTATTTTCTCACGTTGGTAAACATAAGAAAATACAGTACTAAAAAGTTCTGAAAAAATTCTGAAAAAATTCTAGAGGACTTTTCGAGTTTAGTCCGCTCTATTTATCTATTTGGCGATTATTTTGGAACACTCTGTATATGAGGACCTACAATTTAAAATGTCGTTTCCGAACAGCAATTGTTGATATGGAGATTTTCTGGACAAGTACTCGGTGGTTTGCCTTTCCAGAAGAGCTTATAATAAATTTTCGGTTCTGCCGGGAATCGAATCCTGGATCTCTAGCATAGCAGACGAGTAATGTGTTGTCTACTATACTAGACGCTCGCGCGCTCAATCGCGGTTTAAAAATTGTGTCGCTTAAAAAAACAGGAAAAAAAAGAATAGATAATTTGGTAAGGGCATATATTAACCTTCCATTGGGTGAAAAGTTAATCTGAGTGATACATAACACGACGGTTTTTCAGAGGAAAATTAATGTTTCAATTTTATATAATGTTTCAGTTTTATAGTACAGTTTTAATAAAATGGTTAATGCGACCGATTTGATACACCGCGCTCGATCATACTAAAAGTCAAACCGACAGAAGGTTAAGAGGGGAACCTGGTTTAGAGAGTCAAAATTTTCGTTTTTTTTTTTGTTTTAATCGATAATATTACTCTTTAAAAATATATTCGTAAAGTTTTAGACGAAATACTTTTGTAGTTATATAGTCTGAGAGACAGGTGCATCGCGCAGATATACAGCGATATCTGCATGATATCGAAAACTTCAAACGCGTTTTTCTCAAAATCACTTTTTCGAAATTGGCAAGATAACTCTAAAAAAACTATTTGACCAATCAATTTCGTCCAAAGTTTTTTAGTTACACAAGTGTAAACCATCCTAAAAGAACTAAAAACATTTGTTAAAAAAATTATAAAAATTATAATTTATAGTATAAATAATTATTTCTGCATAAAAAAGTCGAAATTTTATGTTCAAAATCGTAATAACTTTTCTTTCAAAGTTCCACAATTTTTACAATTTGATACTTTTCTCCTATTTTTTTTAGTTCATTTAAGATAAAATATTATCTAATTTCAAAAAAATTTTTCGTTTTTTGATTCTGGCAAGAATGACAGGCTCCACATTGTACGCCAATTAATAACGTTTGTGTCGAAGTATAATAATAATGATAATATACAACTTATTATTGTATTCATTATTTTCATATTAAAAAATTATATTGTATTATTGTATATATTGTATATATTGTATTATTGAAATACATAACAAATCATCTCTAAAATTTTAAAAAGATCGGTTTCATAGCTTCATAAGAAATTTGCAAAAAACAGCTACTTTTATAGAAAGAATTTTCTTTATTTTTTTCTTGATTTTCTAAAATATCATCTCATATAAAGAAACCCTTGTGTTAGAGAGATATTAAGAAATCTTTTTTTCAATGAACAAAATTGGCACTTTTGATAAAAAATTTTATACAAAGTATAAAGCTATTATCGATTGCTAACTTTTGGAAATAAAACTTGAATATATTTGTCTCTCGAGAGATCTGAGCTCTTGTCATTAGAACATCTCAATTTTCCGTTTGTTCTAACTCTCAAATACAGTTTCCGTTTGTTGTTACTCTCAAATACAATAGTTCACAATTAGTTATGAGATACTTTTTATTTTATTTTATATTTTGACTATTCGATGTGTAATTTTAATCTTAATTAATAATTAATGTGTAATTTTTGCTAATATTTGATTTTCAAATTACAATATATTATATCTTTTTATTTTTTGATATACAACTTTATATAGATAATTTTTAGTTTTAATTTTATAACCGTATATTTACATTTTTGAAAATTATTTTTATAATTTTATTTCTCCATAACTTTGAAGATTTGTAACTTGACAATGTATTATATTGTATTTCACGACATATATTTATATTTATATTTATTTTTATTTTTGTTAAATCATTATTTTTATGTGCTATTGTAATTATGATTTTAGACTAAAACATTATGTTCAGTGGTTTATCAATTGTCTGTAATTCCAAACTTTTGCGACTGTGCTTTTTAAGAACTACTATACAAGAACCGTTAACGACTATTAAGCGTTCATTATGCATTGTCATATTCATATAGTAATGCTGCTTTAGTGTTTTCACGTTTTTATATTGAGAAATTTTCATAACCAACTACAATGATAGATGTACATACATTACGATGAAACTTTTATATTATTAGAATTCATGTTTTAGATTATGTTACATTATTTTGTATCAAGATCATTATTCGAATGAGTGTTTGATTTTTATACTGTTTATATCAAGGTTAACATTGAAATGACTCAATTAGGGTCGGAATGTTTGTTAATAAATTATTTTGTTTTTTGATAACTTAGCATTAAGACCTTGATTGGCTCGTAGCTTTATTTTTATTATATTAATTTTATAAAATTATTTCAGCTTTAATTCTTATATTATTTTTGAATATATTTTCCATAAATTTGACATTAAAATAGGAGTTAAGGAGTTACAAATTAAATAAATTATAAATTTTAAAAAAGGTATCTCATAATAGATAACTTTATCCTTCCACAATCAAAATGTTAATTTAGTAAATGTAGTCACAAATAATGAAATTTAAACTTTTACTACTAAATTTGTATATATTTTTACTAATTTAATAAAAGTATATATAAATAAAAATATGTCAATTGATCACATATCAATTTATATGCTAACATGAATATATAGGGATGCTTCCGATATCTACAGATCAGTAAATCGGGTTGTCTATCTGCCTATGGGTAGAGGCATGCTTTATTGGTAATGCAGAATAAGATTAGATCGCAAATCCGGCGGAGAATGACACAAGAGAAATTGAATTTTACATTATGATATAATATAAAATTCAATAATATAATATAAAATATGTATTTAATAATACAAATAATATCTGATTTAATCTAACATAAATGAAATTTAATAAATTTAATTAACATTTTAAAAATATGTAATTATAAATTATAATTATATAATTTTAAATATAATTATAAATTATAAGACGGAATGTAAAATTTCTTTTCTATCAGTAAAGCGTGCCTCTGCCTATAGGCAATCCGATTTACTGATCTGTAGATATCAGAAGAGCAGTACATGTTGAGGTTACATGTTTATGCTCTGTAGTGACAAGTATATGCATTTTATGTATTAAATATTTGCCTTACTAAATGAATGAATTTACAACATTAAAAATAATGAAAATTGAAAAAATTAGACAGATTAGACTTCTACGCAAGATAGGTATCATATACCATAAACAAAGTTATAACATTATATGTTGCTGCCAATAATAAACATTCAATCATATTCATTTTAAATCACAATGCATTTTAATATTTAATTCAATGTTTCTTCTCAATGTTTCTTCTCAATTAGAACTTATTATTATGATATGCGCGGAAGGAGTTCCTGTTATATAGATGTCACAAATTTCGTAATTTCATTAGTGATAAACATCTACGCTTATCTCGGTTCACGGAGCAGAATGATGCTTTTTTATGCCAAATTTGTTCGTTCCGAAAAAAAAACCGCTTTAAATAAATATATCATTCATTTTTGACTAAAGAGAATAATTATCATATGCATTAAAACTTTTTTATTATAATAACTGACAACTCGCAATATGTTTGTACTAACGTATTGTAGCAAATGAATACATCGAATTGTCTAATATAATAAATAAATAAATTTATTAGGAGTAGCAGACATTTTTATATACAGTTAATACATTTTATAACAAAAAACAAAATTGCAAAAATTGCCGGTTTATGAATCAATCATATGCATCAATTATATTACAATATAATAAACATACAAAAGAACATATAATATGCTGCAAGCGCTGCAGTTTATAAAATCGAAATTACAGTCCATAAAATCGAAACTATTGTATATTATTATTATATTGTATATTATATTATGTGCATACTTTTATTTTTAAGATCTTAAGAAATATGCTGCTCAAACAATTAAGAGATGAATTAGAAATAATGGGAAATAAAAGTAAAAGACAAATATGACAAATAAAGAATATGGTAATACAATTCCGCAAAACCAGAAGTACACAAAAAAGTATGTTCTGTTATGAAGATGTGAAAATATATACCGCCTTACCAAATGAGATAAAAAGTAATATGAAAGACTTGAACCGTTTAAGCAAATTAAAAAATTATAATACTATAATAAAACGTGCGTGTTTATGAAATCAATAGTCGAATTCATTGTTGCCCCTTTTCCGCGATGCGGACAATTAGTTATCTAGAGCTCGATCGCATCGAGTAACTTCGTATCATGAGCGATATTGTAACCATTTATCGATTTTTAAACCCTTATTTAATTATTTTATAATTCTTATTAATGACAGTAACGATGTTATTGTTGTCGCGCAGCTTTTTTATGTGTAAAACTTGTATAACAATATCATTGCTGTTGTTACTGAATGAAGGCCTTATTAATTCAAACTGAGATTATTTAAGGTTAAGCAGGTAAGTTTACTATTATAATTTTGTTCTTTAAATATGAATTTGATATCAAAATTGTATTCTTTGTATAGTTTTAGGAATTTGCTATATAGAAATTAAAGACTTTTATATTTATATGTTCTGGATATAATATATTTATATGCTCTATGCGGACGTGAGATCTGGATTATATGAAAAAATTTTTGATAAATATTCACAAAAGGTCAGCACTTTTAAAAATTAATGACCTTGGCATATACAAAATCCGCCATCAAAATCAGGATAAAATGAAAATTTGTTTAAATTAAATTCTATTCTATTTGTCAAAATGTAAAAATTACAAAAAAATTTTTGTATATCATTATCCTGGTATTTTTTTTAGAGTAAAATTACTCTTTATAATTCTCTTTTGCTTCGATGACTGCTTCGATCTTCGGCCTGAAGCACTGACACGCTCTCTGCAACGCGTCCTTATTCATATTGACAAATACCGTCTCGATAGAGGTCTGGAGAGATGTCACATTGGGATGTCGACTTGTTGGTCACTCGTCCAATGACGCTCCACACGTAATAGTAGTTCAACGGATTCAAATCTGGACTGAAAGATTTTCTCATCTGGAAAAACTTGATGCATCCCGCAGCTTCGTTTTTCAACGAACACAGAAGTAAGTTACAACGAGCAACTTTGTTCAGCTTAGCAGAGAGCATTTGTCGAACTTTTATCACATAAGACTTGAAGCGTAAGCTCCTCTTCAGCAATTCAACACATTGTAATGTCACTCACACTCAATGTTTTTGCCAACGTTGTCAGAGACAGCCTTGGATCCTCCGAGATGAGTTCTTGAGCCCTTTCGATAATTGCTGGAATCCTTATCGACTTTTCTTTCGAATGTTTCTTTCTCGTCGGGTTGGCAGAATCTTTTTCGAACGTTTTCGATGTCAAATATTTAGCCGCAATATAAACAGTCGAACAGTCGAACAGTCGGGTATCCGAAGAACCGAATAATTTTGGTCAGTGAATGTCCAGCGTTAAGTCCTTCGATTATACTCCGCACTCGATTTTATCTGTTCAGATTTATCTGTTCGGATATTTTGAGGTTTATAAACATCTGATTTGCCCGAATGTCAACAACGCCGACCTATTGCCGAAGTTAAATGAGGCGGAAAATTCAAATTTAAATTAAAACTATTCTAAATTAAAAACTATTCTATACTCTTCCTTGCTTAATGGTTTTCTATGCAAAAGGAGTTCCATCCTATCTCCCTCCATGTCAAGGAATGCATGACTTTCCATGCGAAGCAATTTTCAGCCCACTTATCTCTCTGCTTCATAGGCGCACGATTTCCATGCAAAGCAACTTTCATCCCACCTCCCTCCCCCCTCCCCCTCTGCTTCATGGGCGCACGACTTCCACGCAACGCAACTCGCTTGGCGAGATGGGATGGAATTAACAGGAATTGCCACAGAAGATAAATTTTAAAATTCCCTGACTTTTCTAGATTTTTCCAGAAAATTTTCCAATATAAAATATGTAAATTTTAACATTTAAAGTCAAGAATTGTAGGAAAACTAGTCTTAGCTATTAAAAACAACGTAAAAAAGATTAGTAGCATACTAAAATTTTGGGTACAAATTCAAGTCAACAAAAAATAAATTAATATAGTATTGGAAAAAAGAACGCAGTTATGAAAAAGGACGGTCAAAAATAATGAATAAAATATAAATTTTAATTATTTTATTAAAATCGTTTAAAGTGTGCGAGTTTTGAATGTATTTTAAATAAATGTCAGATATAATATTAAAAAATTATAACAATTATCTGGAATAGGAACAGTTTGAGGAAATTGTGAACAAATTTCAAAATTCCAGACTATTTTCCCCTTTTCTCGGTTCTCCATTCCAACCAATTTCAATTTCCCTAACTTTTCCAGGTAAATGATAATCTCGGTGCAACCCTGAAACTCGCTTCGCGTGGAATTAAGTCGTGCGGTCTTGAAGCAAGGGAGGTTGGGGGAGTCGCGCGCCCTTGAAACAGTGAAGAGGTGAGGTGAAAGTCGCTTCGCGTGAAAATTGTGCGTCCCTTGGCAGAGAGGGCGATGGAATGGGAGTCGTTCCGCGAAAGTCAAAATGTATTTTTAAAGCCAAAAATTCCTGTTTTTTATAGTAAAAAAGATACATATTATTTTTGAAACTTTTTTTATTTTTTATTTTTTCTTAACTTTTTAATGAATAATAAGCGATGGCTAAAACTTTTTGGAGCTCAGAGTTATGATCTTGATAACATATATCAAGGTCATTGATTTTTGAAAGTGCTGACCTTTTATGAATATTTATAATATTTCAAATTTTTCATACATTAACATATATTAAATGCACAACTTAATTCTCGGTCTTTTTCATTGAACATTGATACTAATTTATAAAAAGTCGAATAGTTACCTAATCTTCAAAATAATCTCCCTTGCTTTCTATACATTTGCGCTATCTTTTGGGGAGCTGCCGAATTCCACTTCGGAAAAAAGAGAGTTGTTTTGAATTTATTAATTCGATACTTTTCTCAACATCCTTAACATAAGTGAAATGAGTATTAGGTGAGGTTGCAGGGATTTAAAAAGGTGATTATCTGAAGAGGCGAAATCTGGAGAATACGGGTGCAGTAAAATTTCTCAGCCCAAATCGGTGATTGTTTTCAAAGTTATCGCGTTATCTTGAAGCAAGATGATTTTCCTTTTTCCCTTGCCGAAGGCTTTTTCTCCTTCAATGCATCACTAACACGAATCACTTGCTGCTGATAAGGTTGAATAATGACCGTTTCATCAAATTGGAGCAATTCGTAATAAATGACGCCCTGCTGATCCCATCATATACACAGAAACATCTTTTTGGCATGGATATCTGATTTTGCGGTACTAGTCGAAGGCTGTCCCGAATAAACCCACAATTTTCGTCTTTTCAGATTACCGTAGAGAATTTTTCATCGCAGGTTATAATCTTGTGCAGAAAATCCTTCTTTTTGAATCGAGATAGCAATGACACAGCAATATCATAGTGTTTACGTTTGTTCTCAGCTGTGAATTCATGAGGAACCCAATGACCTTCCTTTTAAATTCTCCCCAACTTATGTAGACGCTTAGAAATTGCCGTTACTCCGAGTTTCTGTGCGAGTTTTGACTGTGTGCGACAGAAATTGTCGTCCAAAGGTTATTTCAGTTCCTCATCGTTGATTTCTTTAGCTATCCCGGATGTTTTTCATCATTAAGGTCGAAATTTCCTCTTAAACCATTGGAATCAGGATGCTGTTTCTTACAGATACTGTAAGAAACAGCATCTTTTCCCA
>Ga0157364_1003153_pt1 | contig 15876 bp, 9 predicted proteins | sample AttsexASBM2_FD_111476 | JGI IMG/M metagenome (GOLD analysis project Ga0157364, IMG submission 111476) | Fungus gardens microbial communities from leaf cutter ant in Ribeirão Preto, State of São Paulo, Brazil - Atta sexdens ASBM2 | ecosystem: Host-associated > Fungi > Mycelium > Unclassified ...
TATATATATATATATATATATATATATATATATATATATATATATATATATATATATCGGATGACTCAGTCCTTGTCTCGCTCGACTCGGTTGTCTCTTTTTTCACAACGTTCCAATGAATCTAGTTATTGAGAGCATTGAAAATCGATGATTTAACATTATGATAACATTAAACTATCTAAGAATAAATTTATGAAAAGCTGTAAAATTGATGCACAGTTCTACGTTTTTCAGTTTTAATAACAAATTCTATAAAAATAAATATAAATCAAAATAAATATAAATAATCTTATATAAATAATCTTATGGAATATCTATATGGGTTTCCCATTATCTCCTATATCTCCTCATTATCTCCTAAGCAGCAGACTTGGTCATGCAGGAACTTGAAAAAATTTCTCTTAATAAATTGAAATTCACACTAGGTTTCTATTATAGATATGACATTGCTCTTTCTCTATACAAAAACAGAATATTGATTCTTTGATGAATGAATTTCCCAAATTAAAATTTATAATAGAGCTGGGGGGGGGGGGGCTTATAGATTAAATTTCTTGGCTTTAACTTTGGTAAAAGATGGTAATAGATTAATATATGATTGGTGCCATAAGCCTATATTTTCGGCATGTTATTTAACTTTTTCTTTTGATATCCTTTATATCATAAAATTGGCACTATCATTAATTGACAGGATGTTTTCTTTGTCATATCCTAAGAATTTTTATAAGAATTTTTAATTCAATTTTTATTAACATTTTAATGAGAAATGGATACCTTTTGAATTTAATATTCAACAATATTAGAAAAAGATTAATATCTAAACTTAAACAATCCAGTATATATATATATATATATATATATATATATATATAAAATCAAATTTGAACAGAAATAAACAGAATAATAAGATTACATATTTCTATACCTTATTTTTCATCTATCTCTGACAAATTTCACAGACTTTTTAAAAATAATTAGTTTATACGTTTGGCGTTCGCTGAGATCAACAAATTGAGTTCATTCATTAAGGATAGAAGAACAAATTATTAAGTCTTTCACTCCAATGTGATATATAGAATCAATTGTCAGAATTGTGATGCCTCCTATGTGGAGCAGATTAAAAGATTATTAAGTGAACATCGAAATCATTAACAGAAATACTACTTCGAAGTCCGTTATTACAGAACATAGAATTGAGCACAACCATGATTTTGATTCGAACAATTTAGTTCGGGTTTTAGACGAGGAAAGGAGTTATAATAAGAGACTGATCTCTAAGGCAATATTTATTAATAAACAAAAAAAGATTAAATGACTAAAAATGATTACAAAATGATACAGATTTGTTGAATCCATTGTATTACGATTTACTCGCTAAAGATTGACGTTTTTCTTATTAAAATCTATGTGTCGTTGATGTTTATAAATTTATTTTTAATAATTTACGTTTATATTTAAGTTTAATTATCGAATGCTCTCTATTCCCCTTCCCAGATAACATTTATATTGCATAAGATATCTTTAAGACATTTTTTAGACATAAGTTATCTAAAAGACATCTTTTAGATATCTTATACAACATAAATGTTATCTGGGTTATTTTTTTTTGCGATTCTTCAGTACAATGGTATCTCTCTTTATATTTACATCATATTGTAACAAATCATCATTAATTTTATTGCTACGTAAGTTTTTAATAATTTTGACTAACATAGTTTATTTTAATTTATTAAATCTCTTATGAATCTTTTATTCAGTGGGATTTTTTGAATATGTATTGTTTGTACATTCAGTAAAATATAATAGATGACATTTGAAGATTACAATTAGCGACAATAGATTTAACGATGATTTCATCATTGACTAACTTTTACTTATATTATAATTGACTTTATGGATTGACTCTTATATTACATACTGAAGATATATTGGATTATACACGAAGAACTGTTGTCGGCTCATCATATTGGCATTTCTTTTCTACATCAATGTATTTATAATTCAAATGATATTTTATTAAACATTAATATTTTATTACATTGATATTTGTAATTATGATAACTTATAGTTTTTTGTGTTTAACTATACATATAAAGTTTATTATTATACTAACATTATAACAGTAGTAACTATAAAAATAGAGCTCCTAATTACTTGATGTATAATTATAATTTAAAAGTATAATTATTATTAATAAATATATTATTAATAAAATAAAATTATTTTCTGATTTATATTTATCTAATTTTTAGATACTTCAGTAAAATCGTTTATTTCCTGTACATGAAAAATAAATATATACAGGCAGGTATAAGAAATTGAATTCAAATTCTAATAACACTCAATTATGTTTTAAATGTGTTATCAAGTTGAGTAAACTAGTTATAGGGGAAGCCCGAGCAAAATGGACGCTCTGGATAAAGCAAATACCTTTTATCGCTTATCTATCTGAGATTGCACTATAAGTCTCTAGCAGTTGAAGGAATGATCGACCATCGTCACTATGAAGGTATGAAACATCTGATTCTGTTCATTTGTGTTTAAGAGATATATAGAAAATTGAGTGTTTTCTTGTGATTTTTCCTTAGATACGTAGCTTAATTATTATCTGTTTTACTTTTCCTTAATTATTCCTTAACCAGTGTGAATAATTTTTTATAAGAATTCTGTGTCTTTAAACGAATATTCGAGGTTAAAATTTTTCACTTGTTGCTTCAACTTATTCTAACCTTTCCAAATTCGCGCCAGGTAGGTCGGGGACAAAGCGGATGATCCATCCTCTTTACTCGATATATGATTATATGAAAATACGGAGGGACAGACGATTTTTCGAGTATTTATTTACATCTCATTTTTGTTTATTTTTTACCATAATGTAATATGATGATTTATTTATAACTGATCCAGTGCAGTCATTGCACCAAATGAGCTCATGCACTACACATAAAGAATTTGGTAGCTTTTATGATGATGGCCAAGATTGGTTCTAATTTTTCAATTTTTATTTGCATTGCTTGAATGATCCATTCGCTTTGTTCAGGGGCGGAGGGTCAAAGCGGATGGTTTCCTTTTTTTTATGTTTTAACTAAAATGACATAATTATAATATTCAAGTTTCTTAATTTTTTTTCATTTTATTTCAAAGTTAAATCTTTTAAGAGATTTTTTATGAGAATAAAAATGGTTTCTGATCTCAATTTTAATTGTATCATTTTTTTCTTCTCAACCTTAACACGTTCGCGCTGCCCAGGCTTCTCCTAGACAGTGGACGTGGTTTTTGCCAGTTGATGATATCGAATTGAGTGAAAAGTGTAAACGAGGTCGCAATATTTTGCCATAAATGGTCGCGCGGTAACTGCATAGAAATAGAATTGCGCAGTGCACAGGTTCAAATGACCGGTGTAACGTAAATAAAACGTTTGCCGATAGAATCGTTGTGAATTTAATATCTGCATTCTCTACGCGATAAAGAGACTAATTGATCATGCTCTATGCGCACGCTACGTGGAGGAGAGAGGTGTACACATTTAGTTCAGACAGCGAACAAAGGAAGTTTGTTATTCAAATACTCCGCCTCCTCGAATACCAATGTAATAAATAACGATAACGTTTAACGGATAACATTTAACGAGAATCACTTAATCATCTTTCCTGATGCCTGCGCTCGGACGATGCCTACGGACAAAGTAGTTAACGAATTCAGCATTTTCCCGAGCTGCGGTAATTCCCACCGTTAAACTGCGCGACCGGCCGGTCCGAAACAAAATAAATGGTTAGGCAGAGATCAGAAAAGTTGAGTAATAAAAAATCAGGTAAAAAAAAAAGGAAAATATTTATCATGTTTGATTATCTCAAGGAAACAATACACGATATGTGTAATAATTAACAAACACACTCATTACCGGACACAAACTTTATATCAGTTTTATATTACATGGAAAAAATGATTTTATTGAAATATTTAACAATATTTTTTACATTTAATTAAATCAAATAAAATTGCTGAAATCGCACCGATTTCTAAATTGCACTACTTCGCTAAAAAATTCAATTATTATACTTACATATTTTTTTACGAGTATTTGAGAATACAATACTGCAACACTGTTGCGTTACATTTGTGACATGAAGCCCAATAGGAGTATTATTATTATTTATGTAAATAAAAAAATCGTGATAGTATTGCTATTTTTCAACATATTTTATAGCATAATTATATTAATAATACAGAAAATATGAGTTAAATAGCCTATATCTTGATCATGTATGTTGTGATTGGAATATTATTCAAATTAAATAGGGTCAAAGTTTGCTTTACTTTTTTGTTTATATATTATTGATGATACAATATTACGTCATTTTAAATACTTGTAGTTTCCTAAATCAATTTTATTTTTTATATCATTTTTTTTTCTTAGTTTCTTCATAATACGATTTGAAATTAAAGATTGAGGTGTAACATAAATCGTCACACTTGTAAAACAGAATATGAGCTAACTTAATCTTTATAATGTTGTTAGTGTCAAATAACTATATTGAAGCTGAAGGCAATTGTGCATAAATAGAAAAACGATAATCATTGCGAAAACACACACATTGCGAAAAGATTAAACCTCTTCGATGATGACCTTGACATGTTGTCTTGAATGAACCTCCAATAGCTTTTAGCAGACGGTTGCCATTCGTTAAAAAGTTATTAACAAAAAAAGTTTAAAAAAAACGTATCATTTTTGCTATAACAAAAATTGTAATGTAGAATTTCTTTCTCGTTATATATTGTTTCCCTCCCGCTTTGGGGCACACGACTTTCATGCGAAGAGACTCCTCACCTCCACTCCTTCTCCCTCCCCTGAATAGGGACGCACGACTTTCATGCAAAGCGACTCCTATCCCACCTTACATAAAACTTGTTTCGCGTGGGAAGTCGAGCACCCTTGGACAGGAGAAGAAGTGGTGTGGGAGTCACTTTGGGCCCCCAAGCAGAGAGGGAGGTGAAGTTTCGCGTATAAAGTCATAAACCCCTATACGCTACTATATAATAGTTAAAATGATAAGAAAACGATTTGAAAGAAAATTTTTGTTTTTGGAGCAGGAAATCTATTTTAAAGCATAGAATTTTGTTCTATATAGTAGAAAAGAAACATTATTTTTCTAAAGTTTTTTTGTTAATTAAACTTTTTAACGAATGGCGGTGAAAACCTGTTGGAAGTTACTCAGGATCATGTTCTTGACAATATATGTCAAAGTCAAGATGTAACCTTTAACTTTTTCGCAATAATTACTTGAAAAAACTCTTGAAAAACTAACGCGTTACGTATTTGCATCTTGCAAAATAGCATAAAGTAAACACGCATATAATTTAATAAAAATATTTTATAACGAAGTGAAAAGATTCTTATACATTCACTTGTAGATATTTTATAAGTAATTCCTATAAAAGAAAAAGAATAGGAATGCGCAGCATTATTACCTACTATATCAGTTTTGGAGCCCATTTTGTCAGACGTCTATTTTTGCTTATCTTATGAAAAAATTAACTTTATGAAAAAATGAATCTGACAAAGTGGGCTACAAAATTGACACAATAGGTAGTAATGCTATGTATTCCTATTCTTTTTCTTTCACAGGAATTATCTGCATAAAGTATCTACAAGTGAATGTATATAAGATATTTCAAAATCTTTTCATTCTTTGTTATAAGACATTTTTATTGAATTATGTGCATATTTATTTAATGCTATTCTACAAGATACAAATATAACGCAATACTTTTTCAAGAGTTTTTTTATATGCATAATTGTCTTCAGCTTCAATAGAATTATTTGATATTATAAAGCAACATAATAAAAATTAAGAGAAGAATCTGGTTTAGAACGTTGAAAAGTAGCTGTTTTTTGCGAATTTTTTTATGAAAAAATCATAATACCGATCTTTCTAAAACTTTAGGAGTGATTTGTTATATTTTTCAATAATACAAACTAATTGTTTAATATGGAAATAATGAATACAATAATATAATAAGTTATATATTAATCATTGTTGTGCTTCGACATAGATATTGTTAATTGGCGTGGAGTAATTCTTGCCCGAATAAAAAAAAACCAAAAATTTCTTGAAATTAGATATATTTTATCTTAAATGAATTAAAAAAAATATGAGAAAAGGATCAAATTATAAGAATTGTGGAATTTTTAAAAAAAAGTTACAATTTTGAACATAAAATTTTGACTTTTTTTATGCAGAAATAATTATTTACTAATTTTTTAATAAATGTTTTACTTTATTTAGGATGTTGACAATTCAATATGTAACTAAAACACTTTGGACGAAGTGATTGGTCAAATAGTTTTTGAATTATCCTTGCTAATTTCGAAAAAATGGTTTTAAGAAAAACACGTTTAAGTTTTTGGTATCTGCGCGACACGTACCTGTTTCTCAGACTTAACTACGAAAATATTTCAAATTTTTTTTTCCTTTATCCGATAGAAAACACTTTTTAGTTTGTACTTATGTTTTTAAAGCTTTATTTTTACCTTTTGTTTAAGATATATTGTTTAAAATATTGTCTAACAACAAAGTGATATGTCAATATCGACCACTTTCCTCTACTTTCCTTACATTGGCTAAAATTGATAATTTCGGTTTTTCGATTTTAGAAATTTAATTATTCCAATAAATTATTGTTCCAATAAATTATGATATTTATGAAGAAAAAGTATATGATATATAAACATGTGCATACATATATATGGCGTTTATAAGATTCTTATTTTTTAATTCTGGTTCCAGTTGACATTGACATGTAGCCAAATGTTTCGGTTCAGTTTCAGCAAAATTTTAGTCTCGGATTCTAGAAATTATCCTTATTAATTTCTAAAATTATCATCCCTGATAGAAATTTAGATGAAGAGCAGTATGGCTCTTGCATGGATGCCATGCTGTCATATTAGGAGCTAGTATAGCAAATTTGCAAGCGCTGCGTCAGCAACGTCACGTTTTGTCCAGTGGAACTGGCAAGCGGCTGACGTCTGATGCCGCCAATCGATTAGCCTGGCTTATACATAGTACATTAAGAATTAAAAAATAATAATGGAATCAATTAGATTTCTGTGATTTGAAGAAATTTTTTATTGTTCCTTTCTATTCTATTAAAATTAAAACAAGTCTTCATAGTTTTGCAACTCTTTTTTAAAATAAAAGAAATATATTTTTTATATGTAAAAAAAGTTTTCTTAAATAAAAATGATTTTTTTATGTAAAAGATTATGGTTATATCTTAACAAAAAAAATTTTTTTTGTTATTATTACTTCTATTTTTCCAGTTTAATTTATTATTTACTGTTTTACATACACACACATATATATATATATATATATATATATATATATATTCTGTGTGTTATTAACTACAATTGATCATTAAAAAAATGCATCGCATTACCGGCAAGATTTGAACTTAGGTACCTAGAACGTACTACATTTACGCTGAGCTAATCGCAAACTGAATCAAGGTTCTTTTTGACTAACTTTTGCATTAATTCATCTTTCTTCCTTTTCTGTCCAGGACCGAGTTCGAAAATACTGCCCGAGTGCCTTTGAGTAACATTTTGTCTTTGTTGTTCATCGAATATTAAATGAAAACAAAATAATACTCGAAGGTACTTTGTGTTTTCGAATGTAGCTCAGGAGGAAAGAAGAAAAAGGAAGATGAACTGGTGCAAAAGTTCAGCCAAAAAGAAAATAGGCCTATTGCCAACATTACTCTCCTGTAATCATTCTTAATTTCATGCCTCTGCTGATAATTTAATATTATTAATATTTGAGAAGATTACCTACATAGAAATGAAACAATACACTATTTATTAACTTAGTTAAGAAATGGTAATGACAAAGCGATTGTCCTCAATCTCGAGAGATCGTTTGACTGTGGCGGATGTGTTTCTGCGATCTGAGTATTGCATGTTTTATTTTTGAGCATAAGTGTAGCTAGCTTTGACTGTGTTATTTGTGTTTGTGTTTTCTTTCCTCAGTCTATCCCATCCATATTGCCGTTCTTCCCGATGAGAAGCGATTGTCCTCGGCAACGGCACGATACTGGTCAGCGCCAGGCTATAACAGATTTTTTAATCTGAATATTAAATAGTCGTAAGATTACATATAATATATAGTCTCAGGCTTACGGGAGTGACGCGTTTTTTTCTGCGAGATTCTTTTGTTCTATGAAAAAACACTTTGAATAAGTCTAATTTAATTGATTTTTCGCGTATTGAAAGTTTGATAAGAAAGAAGGATAATAATTCAGTTTAATTCTTGCCATCTTAAAAAATCAATGAAATTAGGCTTGATGTGATTTTACATAAAACGAAGGAATCTGACAGAAGGAAACGTCACTCTGCCCCGCGAGTATATATACCCCTGAGATATTAATCATTAAAGTTTACGACTTTAGAGTTATTCAGGTCGTCAGACCTGAAAATCTGTCAGCTAGGAAACTGCGTTGCGGTCATTTTTATAAGGCACGAATCTGAATCTGTCGCGTTAGACTATTTAATAAATTTTACTAAGCCATTCTCATATCAGATCCATATCAGCGCAAGCCTCTTATGGATAATGTCAGATTTTTTAAGTAGTTTTGGCGTGGCAGTAACAAAATTCATTGGCCAGTATCATGACACTGATGAAAAAATTTCTTTCTAGGGATGTGTTTCAGAAATTATAAAAAATATGTTCTTAAATTTTTAATATCATAATAAAATATAATTTTTTCTTTTTTTTTCAATTTTTTTTGTTTTATTAAAATGTTTTACATGAGGAATATTAGTATGGCGAATTAGGATTTTCTCATTGCCAAAATCGCATTATACTAAAAAAATCCTCATTTAAAACGTTATAATAATGCAAAAGAATTATGAAAAAATTACATAAGAAAGGGAAAAGAATGCAGTTTATTATGCTAAAAAACTTACGAATATTCTTCATAATTTCTGAGTTATAAGTCTTTATATGGAAAGTGGTGCGATTTCGGCCTTACCTTATAGATGTGAAAATAATTTTGTTCAACCATTATAATTAGATATATATAACAATTAGATATATATAAAAAACTTAAGCATGATAAGTAAAAGCTATTAAAAATTTTTACATTCTGACAACCAATTTAAATGCTAAGTAAGAAGCATTTTATCTACTTACTACTACCTTATTATTGTCTATCTTATTCTGATTGTCCAATAAAATTTATTTTCAGATCTGCTTCTGACTAAATTTTATTGGACAATCAAAAAATCTTTAAATACTTCAGTAATAAAAAACCGTTCTTTCTGTATAAGAGATATAGAATCGAAGAATTTTAAAAATCAAAAAAACAAAAAAGAGTTTTATGTAAATATAAAAAAAAGTTGCTCTCTTAAAAGATGTTTATCGCGTGTTTGGTAAATCTAATAAAATATTATATATAGAAGCGAGGAAATCAAATACGAAACGACGCAGTTGCAATGACGCAAAGTAATGATGTATATTCTGAAATATATTAGTCTCGTACACACGATCGTGAATCATAAATATATTTCCACATTACATATGCCAATAAAAAGTAAAAGGTTCGGCGGCAGATTCTACAAATTTCAGGAACTTCGCGCGAGTACTCCCTGGAGAAATCTCTAAATCGTTTACCGACGTTTATCGATTTGTACATGACGCATCATAGCTCCGTCCTTCGTCAACATTGTCGCTGTAATTTTAGAAACGACTACTCTTTTTTTGTTTTCCGCTATTCGTCTAAAAAAACAATTGATTAACCGCCGTTTTTTATAAAAAATTAAGCATTTATTGTGAAAAAACAATACATAATGTTTTATTCAAAGTAATAACCATCGCTAGCCACTACTTTTTCCCATCTTTCTGGCATGTGGATACCGCTTCATCTTTTAAGGCTCCAATCATCGATACAATTTTTGGTATCTTCATATGATATGAAGTGCTGCTCAGACAGGCCATGCTTCATCGATCGGAACAAGTGGTAGTCGGAAGGAGCAATGTCTGGAGAATACGGCGGATGGGGTAGAACCCATTTGAGTGTTTCTAAGTAGGTTTTGACCGGCACCGCAACATGTGGTCGAGCATTATCATGCAGGAGAATAATTTTGTCATGCCTGGAGTGGGCGCGTTTTTCTTTGAGTGCTCGGCTCATCAATTGTATTCGGTAGAGAGCCTCAGTAATGGTTTCGTTCAGTTTGAGCAACTCATAATACACGACACCAAGCTGATCCCACCAAATACACAACATGAGTTTTTTTCCATGAATTCGGCTTGGCTGTGGATGTTGAAGCATGGCCAGGTGATTCCCATGATTTCCTCTTTTTTGGGTTATCGTAGTGGATCCATTTTTCATCACCAATGACTATACGATGCAAAAAACTTTCGTTTATGCCTGGCAAGCAGCATTTCACATGTGAAAAATCGGCGTTCAACGTTTCTCGGCTTCAGTTCATGTGGAACTCAATTCCCTTGCTTTTGAATCATTCCCAATAATTTCAAAGGATATGAAATTGTTTGTTGAGTTACTCCTAATGTAAGTGCAAGTTCTTTTTGAGTTTGGCACGAATCTTCATCCAATAATTCCAATTCCGCGTCTACACTTTCGACCTTCTGCTACGTTCTTTGTCTTCGACGTCAAATTCACCGTTTTTAAACTCATGACACTTCTCTCACTTAAGGCAGCTTCACCATATGCTTCTACAAGCAATCTATGAGCCTCAGTTGTATATTTCTTCAAATTAAAGAAGTAAATCAAAAGTTCCCTCAAATGACGCTTATTCGACTCAAAACTCGACATTTTCGTACAAAAAAAAATATATGATGCTGATACAAAATCGCTAATATTTCAAGGTTATAGTGTTGTCGGATATAGTGGGATTTGCTTGATAAAAAAGGTGATATTTTATCGAATGTCGTAGGTATTATTTGGTTTTACGTCGATGTTTTATCAACGAACACAATGTCCTCCGTCGTTATTTCTACATCGCTAGCAAACGTCCGCGCGAAATGTTTCTATATATTTTACTTCCTGGAATTTATCCGCCAATCAACGATTGACAATTTTTGTGGTAAACGTCGTTAGTCGATCTTCCAGTTCGATGCTTCCTGCATTTTTCGAGAGATTCTTCGAAAAAAAAAGGAAATATTAAATTATTATATATATTTTTTTTTTTATTAACTTCCAGAATATTTATAATCTGTCCATAGTGGATATAATAAATAAATTGTTTATCTTTAGTCGATAATAACTGATGTTTTCCCATTGGAAAACACCTTATAATATGCAAGCTTTTGTTAACAACAATAAGTAAAAATCAATACGTGGTTAAATATTAAAACGAGTAAATCTCTTAACGACATTAACCACAACGCAAGATGTTCGTAGTGAAAATTTTTTATATTTTAATCATATTACAATTAGAAAAATAAACGTTTCGACTTTAAATTTGGTCATCTTCAGTATTAAAGAATTACAATTTCGGAATTACAATTTTAAAAGATATTATCGACAAAAGTCTTAAAAAAGATTTCAGCTATATTAAAAACAGCTGGGAATTAGTTAATCAATTAAACAGTAAAGCACTACAATCTAATTACAAATTGGTCTTCTTTATTTTTCGATATCATATCAACGTATATTAACATTCCAGAAGAATTAGTCATGAGAAGTATTAAAGGAAGATGGAGTTATACAGTCGAAACACATTAGCATCCGATAAAAGAATTTTTAAACGCCGTCTCTTTAGTTATCAACTCTATCTATTTCAAATTTGACAATCGATACTTTAAACAGATTTTTGATATGCCCATGGGATCTCCACTGTCACCAATCTTAGCGGATCTTGTTATTCAAGTTTTAGAAAATCACATTCTGTCGAACATCAACATAGATATTCCAGTCTATTATCGGTATGTGGATGACATTTTACTTGTTGTTCCTGACATTTTACTTGCTGTTCCTGACAACCAAATCCATATATATATAATATTAGACAAGTTTAACTCGTATCAATTGACTGAGATTCACATTTGAACATAATTATGACTGAGGATTTTCTTGACATTAGTTTGAGGATTGTTGAGGGTCTCATAAGATTTAACAATTATCAACGAATCAACGAATTCAAGATGCTATTTAAATTACAAATCTAATCACCCAATAGAATACAAAAAAGGAGTGATCGGACAGCTCGACAGAATCCTTTCCCTTGCGAATTTCCTGATTATCATAAGATCAAATATTGAGTCTATGATCAATGTTCTGCTCTCAAATGATTATCCTTTAGATTTTATCTTTTCCACAATTAATAACAGAATAAAAACATTATTGAGGAAAAAAGACTTATATACTAATACAATCAAGAATATCAATGATCCGAATAATAATAATCCAAAAAATTATTTTATGATACATGCACGACATTTCAGAAAATTTTAAACCGATGGCCGAAAAGAATAATTTCAAAGCTTATAATCCATGAACACATTAAAATCGATCATTAGATAAAGATAAGTTAGATGATGGAACATTGCAATGTAGTATAAAATAAGTTGCCTTAATTGTGATGTCTCATATGTTGGTCAAACTAAAAGGAAAGTTAAAACAAGGATAAAAGTGCATAAAGCGAATATAAAGAAATCCAAAAGTTCGCGTATAGTAGTATCGGAACATCAGTTAGAATATGGACATGAATTGGATTGGGAGAATATTTCATTGTTAGATTCAGAACCATGTTTTCAAAAAAGACTTATATCTGAAATGATATTCATTAAAAAACAAATCAAGGCTATATACAAAATGATATAGAACACCTATCCGAAGTATATTTTCCTTTGCTTAATATAACTTCCCCCATTTAATTCCAGGGTTACCCTCTCTTTCAGTTTTTCGACGAAAATTGTTTATAAATTGTACTGTCATGATCTGAGTTTAATATACAGTCTCGGATTTTTTATTTTGTTAACACAAATTCATCACATCCTGATAGAACTCATAAAAATTATTGCACATAGGTAAGATATCATGATGCTTTCTTAATTATAACTCTGACTCATTAATTTTACTATATTCATTAGAATCTGAAAATTATATGTAAATAATCAAAGAAGACTAGCGAGAACTATCTGACTTTTAACTAATAATCTAAATTTTAATAATAGATAATTTAACAAGATTGTATACGATATAATATCCGATTACCTCTTCTTTGAAGATTTAACTCAGCAAAGATAACTTGTTATGAACATTATCATTTTGAGAATTTTCTTACAATTTATAACTTGGTATTTTAAACTCTTTATATTATTCTGCGATATTGTATTATGTGCGTAATTCCGAAGTTGTAATTTTTTAATATTGAAGATGACCTAATTTAAGATCGAAACGTTTATTTTTCTAATTGTAATATGATTAAAATATAAAAAATTTTCGCTACGAACACCTTGCGTTGTGGCTTTTGTTAACACTTATTAACAGAAGTTTGATTTTATTTGCTGGATATCTAGATTGTGTTCAGTATTATTAAATCTTCTCTGTAAGTTTAGTAGTTTCAATCGTTTTAACCTTTGTTAATCAAATTTTTCCTCGAGTAACTTATTTGCAAATTGATTAGGGTGATTAGTAAATCTATTGATATATAGACTGCCATTATTTATTTCTTCTTTTACAAATGATATGCAGAGATTCTTCTTATGATTTCATTTGTTACAAATCATGATGCATCTACTATTCGCAAAATTTTTGACTGAAATCTCTCCATTTAAATGTTAGAATTTGAGGCTGAACTCCACACTTGTATGTTATATCGATCGTCCATATCGATTTGAATATAATCTTGTAAAGTAATACCTTGTTTTCCAGTGAAGTTTAGATTTCCGATTTCGCAGCCAATTTTACTAAATTTATAATTTAGTTGCTTCCTTTTATTCCATGTATGTATTCTCCATGTCATATTGCTCCAGATGTCTAAGTATTTAGTTGATGTTGTGATATTTACATATTGTTGAGCATTATTGGTGGACATATTTCCTTTTTAAGTGTAAAAGTTACATGTACTGATGATTTTTGTTCGTAGACTTTAATTCTCCAGGTTCTAAGCCATTTTTGTATTTGGATTATGCTTTCTTGAAGATTTTCTGCCGCTATTTTCGATTTTACATGTGAAGCTATGATGTCATTGGCAAATATTGCTGTAATTGTTTCCTTATTGGAAGATCTAAGATGTATAAAAAATATAAAAATAGGCTTAATACACTATAATATCCTGTGAAACTCCAGACTTAATAGATATTAATAACGTATTTCTTGATACTTAATTAGAAAATGTCTATCGGTTATGATTTCAGAAGTACAATAGGTAATAATTGTGCGGATGATATTTCCTTATTTTGTATAATAATCCTATTTTCAACAATCTGTTTCAGCGGGCCGATAATTTAAAATGTCTTTCCAATGCGATATCCTCCTCCATTTTACGCGGTATTTTTTGTGAATCGCTCGTTTTCGCAATCTCTTTAGCTATCTTCTCATGATCTTTGCTGTTATTCATGTCAATATATGTCGAGGTCAACTGATCGCATCACGGTATTGCAAAGTCATTAAATCTTTCTGTATCGCCCATCGGTAAGCGCATTGTCCTTATCAATCACTAGAAATTCATACTTTTACTCAACATTTATGACATAAATCGCAGAAATCCTCATAGAACATATCGGTATTCGTAATCATTGTACACACGATTGGTATCATCCTATTTGAACAGAATCAACAGATTTGCATTGTCGCGTATAAGGTGCTCGATATTTTTGCGTAGGTCTGACAGAGATAGAAGTAGTCGACCGTCCGCGTGTCGTCCCATTGCAAAATACTCTTTTATCGCGTCCTGCTTGTCGCATGTCGCGTCATCAAAGATAAAGATGTAAAATAACCGATTTCCTCGATCGGTGCTAATAAATTCGCCAGGTATCGATATTTTGATTGTTGCAGCAATTTGGAGTACACGTACACGTTCTCGAATTGTACACCGTGTGAACTTTCCAACACGCTTCTCAACACGTTCTTGCCGCAATTTGACGATCCACAGACGACAGCACGTATAGAAGCCGGTAGCATGCGCCATGCTTGCGTCTCTTTATCGGTCTCTTCTCGTCGAGATTCGTCACTTTGATCGCCCGCAACTGGCGCACGAACCGCACATTTTTTCTTTCCATAAAATATTGAAAACAATATCGCGAGCGAGATTATTTATAGAGCCGCGCAGAACGAAATCGAACAGTGATCAAAATGTTTCTCGTCATGTCGAATGATCTGCACAGTTTAACCAAAAGAATAGAAACTGGAATACATATCAAAAATTGTTGTGAGAGTATGAAAATTGCATAGATCTGTTGTGCAGATTACCAGAACAGATTACCAGAACATATATGAACAGATTCGGAAATACGATACTGTTGGTGCCTGAAGCATTACAATTTATCAAATGCATCGACACCTTAATAAAGAATTGCAGCGAATGTCAGCGAGAGGTTTATTAAATCAGACGATAAACGCTCTTCCTTTCGAACAACATATTCTCGGATATCAGTTTTGCGATCTGAATATGCGATTGGAGAAACGATTGGCTAGAGGTGATCAAGAAATAAATTTATTGGAATTTATTGCTGCGTGTCGCGAGTACGATATAACGTACTTGCACAGTAACGAACTCGCTGATCAACACGCGACTGACAATATACTCGCCGAGAAGACACGAAAACGCATTACTGTAAGATTCGACTTTCAGAGAGAGAGAGAGAGAGAGAGAGAGAGAGAGAGAGAGAGAGAGAGAGAGAGAGAGAGAGA
>Ga0157364_1003155_pt1 | contig 15871 bp, 14 predicted proteins | sample AttsexASBM2_FD_111476 | JGI IMG/M metagenome (GOLD analysis project Ga0157364, IMG submission 111476) | Fungus gardens microbial communities from leaf cutter ant in Ribeirão Preto, State of São Paulo, Brazil - Atta sexdens ASBM2 | ecosystem: Host-associated > Fungi > Mycelium > Unclassified ...
ATCTGTTTACACATAAATATAAAATATAAAAAATAAATTTTTTTTATTTTTATATATATATATATATATATATATATATATATATATATATATATATATATATATATGTATATATATATATATAATTTAACTTTTTTGAAATTACATGATTGAGTATCTCTCGTGAGCTTTCTGCTGTCTGAATAAAAGTTTTATAATTTGCAAAGACTAATTTCTGTGTAGTTTGAAGCACTGCGTTTTTCTCATCAGATAAATGATCAGGTTCTTTACCTAAAAATTTTTCATGCAGAATAAATCTGTATCTTATTGATGTACAAAGCAAAATTTAAATAAATAAGCTGGATAATAAAGGTATTCGTACTTAGCTGATCTACATCAAAGCCTCCAAGTTTTGAGAGATACTGATAAAAATTGGGATTTTCTTTCCAAGATTCTGAAATCGTAATTGCATAAAATGATACAAATGCACCATAATGAGCAATAATGCTTTAAAACAATTAATTTCCAAATAATAATTAATCTTACCCGAGATACCTTCCGGAAATATCAGATTTATCACATTCTCCGTTTCAATATCCATGATCTTTTTAACAAATGTATAATATCGGTTGTTAAAGCATTTCTGTTAATGCAAAATATTTTTATTTTTCAGCGAATTGTTGAGACAAGTAGCAGATAGCATCAGCAAGATACTTTTCTTTGATTTCAATATATTGATTCAATAATATGTAAATATATAATTCAATGACTCCTTTTATAACCTTATATAATTATTGTAAAAGATTTTTATCGATTTAGATTATAAAAAATAATTTCTTTATATTTCGATTAAACTTTGGGCGATTATAAAAATTTTATTACGAAAGTTCTCAATGCAACGACACGTCGCTGAATCGCAAACGTCATCTTTAGCCGTTAAAGAAAGCCTGTAAGCACTAAGCACGAAAAATCAGCTGATCGACTGTCGACTGGAGGAAATTTACCAAGAGTCGGCGTGACAATATTCGACGATTGAATTCAATTAAATTTATGAATTAAAAGTTTTCTGAAAATCATTAGTCTAATTATTTTATTGCACGGGAAATGGCTTTAAATCTGATCAAACAGGTATATTTTTGCGATCGACTTGTATATAATCTTCATACACCGAGTAAGATAACCTGTAAAAGACATCCATTATTGAACATTTATCTTATTACGCACAATTGAATTGTTTAACGATTGCTTTTATTCTAGATTGCAGTAATTAGACAACGTTTACTCGCAACGAAAACTTTATCGGCAAAATTTTACACTGGAAGTCTGTACGAGCCAGATTATTTAGAGGTTAGATTTACACTTTTGGGTGTTTGAAGTATATATAATACGTTTTGTTAGTTTTTCCATTTTTACAGACAGGAAAACCAAAATTTCCGCTTTTATCTACGATAAATGTACAAATTAAAGGTTATGATTATCCTGTGCTCGAATGTTATCAGTCTTTTATACACAAATTAGCGGATGTCATACAAATCGACATAGACAATGGGTAAATTTGTTAAATTTTCTTAATTTTCTCTCAATTTTTATTCTTCAATTTTTAAAACAATCCATATTCTTTTGTTCAGCTGGCCATTACCAGCTCAAGAATTCACGATTCAGAAATATAAAACTGGAACGACAATAATTATGTCCAAGTATTATCTTAAAATTTATGAAAGAAATATACAAATGTCAGAAGTACCGTCTATAAAATGCTCAGTATTAATCAGAGCATTGGAGGCAGCTTTACCACAAGGTGTTACTTTAAATATAAACATTTATGACCCCACATCAGAAGAGAAGCGATATGTACCAGACAAAGAATTGATTGATTTGAAATCATCGCTAGATACATTAAAGAATAAAACTTAAATATATGTTGTTGTGATTAATATATTATTTGTAAGTGTAAATAATACTTGTACATATTCTTACAAAAATAACATCTCTTTCCAAGCATGTAAATTTTTTAAATAGTAAAAATTTGAGAAAGTTATACACAAGATTAATGAAGAAAAGTTCTTATTAACTTTTCTATGAGAAAGTTATACAATATATACAAAAAATTTATAAAAATAGTTCGATAAACTATTTCACAATATTCTTATTATCAATTTTGACTCTAAAACAAAATTAGATTAAATTTGGAGGAGTCTAGATTCCCCCTAATTATTTTTTATTATAAATAATTGTCGGACCTATTTTTTATTTATTATTCTTCTGGCGCTATTTCTCTGTTTATGCTCGCGCATGATATCCATATTTTTTTTAAGATATTTGTTTACAATAAACCAAAATGCACAACTTTAATCTTTGTACTGTCATCAGTCTTCGGAGGTTCTTTTATTTTTTCATCAGCATTATCTTCTGCAAAATGTCAAAAATTAATATTAGACAAAGTCGTATTGTTCACAATTGTGTTGTAAAGCTTCTTACATATACAAAATAGATGTACTAATGTAAAATGCTTACTACACAAAGGTTGAAAATCTTTAAGGTAATCTTCATTACCCAGACAAAGTGGAAGACTTTCAGCAAGTTCACGTTTAGGATCCGTTATACGTGTTTGTGTAGTAGATCGTTTTTGTCTGTATACTTGAGTCTGTAAGAAAAATTTTATATGTATATATATATATATACACACACACACACACACACACACACATATATCTTTAAAACTTACTGTGCCAGGTACTAATATATGAGTGACAGTGTCTGAAAATTTCACTTTTGGCTTTTCATTAGAAAGAGAATTTGATATATCAGCAAACGATGGACACGTAGAGCAAATCTTTGAATTAGCGATAGACGTATTAATTATAGGCAGAGGTGGTACGTTAGAAAACATTTTAGTTTCTCTATTAACGGTTTGAGAAGACCTCGACGAGTGTTTATTCTCAAATAATCCATGTTGTATACTGTAACTAGGATGAAAATTTCGCGAGGAAAATTTGCTAACTGTTTGTGAAAGTTGTAAATCTGTATCGTCGCGAGAACTCTGAAACGGTATGTAATCTAGATCGTAATTGTATCTATATGTTTTGAAAGATAGAGATGTTTTCTGATTTTCAGGTACATTAGATGTTGTGGAATTCTGTTTTTGTAAAATGCACAACGGCATATGGGTTTTATTCGATGTAAATTTCTCCAATTCTTTAATATTTGGCAAATCTTGAGTGCTCCTAGATAAAAGATAATTTTTTCTAGGTAAATCATGAAGGCAATTAGAGAAAGAATTTATCAGAGAAGGTGGTGATGGAATAGTGATGTTTGTTTCTTTTTCTTCCATTATAGGATGTTGTAATTTAACGGCTTGATCATTGACATTGTTAAACGTGTTGGGAAATGTAATGTCGTTACTTTCAAGAGTTGTATATCCTTCAAGATTATTAAACGAAGTAGACATCAGATTGTTACAAGTATTATTCGAAAGAGGTAATTGATCCGTTGTATATGTATTATCGATAAGAGTTTTAGTTAATGATTTATCAGATATCTTTGAAGATTTCATGCCTCGTAACATAAAAGTTGTTTCAGAGTTATTGTTCGCTATTAGTGAATTGACAGAGTTATTATGCGAGATAGGAGTGTTAGCGATTCGAGTACCGAATGACGTTGACATAACATTATTGTCAATGACGTTTAAACAACTCGTCAAATAATTATTAGAATGAATATCTTCCGATTCATATATTGGCTTATTGAAAGGAGTAGAGATAAAGCTATCGTCTTGCGCGCAAGTCGTTATTACGTTAGTAGTGGAACTACTAAAAGAATATGATATTTCATTGAGTAACGATTGCTCGTATGATCGCTCATCAAAATTATTGCTAGACTGATCATTCACTATTACATCTGATTCATTGAAAGAAATACTGCCGAATGACGTAGTCATCAAGTCGTCTGATGCATTGTTAAATACTTGAGAACTATTAATGACATTCGCCGCGCTAATCGGTGTAAAATTTGAGTGTGTACTGTATAATGATTTATTAAAAGAAGTCGATGATAAAAATGGGCTCGAAATATGCGAAGAATGATTAAACGAAGTTGTTAAAATGTTATTAGAAGTGTCAAAGGACGAAGGTATTAAGATATAGTCAGTCTTAATAGTGGACGGAATATTATTATATGGGGCGCAAAGTGTGTTTTTTGCGGTATGATGAGGATGGACAACTGGTAAGGGTGGGATTTGATTTGAACTGGAAGCTTTTCTGTAACGATACTTTCGCGATCGTTTCAGATTAAGTCGTTTTTCTTTTTGAGAATCTTCGCTCTCTTCACTATATATTGCTTCTATCTGCTCTTCTTTCTCCTTCTCTTCCTCTTTCTCCTTTTCTTCCTCCTCTTCTTCCTCCTCCTCTTCCTCTTCTTCCTCCTCCTCCTGTCCCTCATCCTCTTCCTCCTTCTCCTCCTCTTCCTCCTCCTCTTCTTCCTCCTCTACTTCCACATTCTTCTCTTCCTCTTCCTCTTCTTCCTTCTCATTGCTTGAATCGGAACATATAGAACACGATGTTCTCGAACATGTGGAATCTATAAAAATTTATTTATTTAAATAGGTACAAGGTGTATTAAAGTCTTTAAAAGTCCTTTTCCAAAGATTTGACAATTCTTACGTGAACCACTGCAACTGTTCGATCTGCTTAGAATACTCTCAGCTTTCTCTTTGGCTGCAATTGCCAGTTCCATGTCATTCAAAACCGTAGCATAGAAATGTATGTCCATAAAAAGATCGTGATCATTTAGATCAATAGCTAGTCGAAAAGCCTTTTCAAACATCTTATATCTATAAAGATCATAAAAAAATGATTAGAGTAAATTAAATTTTTAAATTCATATCAGATGATGCACTACCTTAATAAATGATGGAAAAATCTCCTCGTCAAATCTCTTACTTCGTCTCCATATTCTTCTTCGACAGTTTGGCTTATTGGTTTAATAGGTACGTGGAAACTGCCTAACGCATTCTGTATCAGACCTATTGGATTAGATTAATAAATTAGAATAAGATTATTTTTTTAAATCATTAATAATCATTAATAAGTAATCTTTTAATTAAATGTCAGACAAACAGTAAAACAAAATCTTATTTTACCTTCGTGTTCCATTGTTAATGGTAACTTAAATAAATAGTTTAAGATTTGATTAAGCGAATGCATGCAAACACGTGGATGCGTATCCCAATTCATCGACAACAGCAAAGAAGTCGCTTGTTCTGCTCGAGACTCTGACAAATATCTTCTGACTAATTCATCTCCGGAGAGAGTATCGCCTTCAATCACTTTAATAACTCCAATCGGTCCTCTGAGAATACAAAATAAATTGTCACGTACCAATCAATATCGAACATGTTGCTTGATAAAATAGTAGTCCTTACCGTTCGAAAAGTAATAAGAATAAAGAATTGTCATTGTTGTAATAACGTATCTGATTTGGATCACTTTTCCTGTTCCATTCCATATGCAGCAAAGCATGCTGATTCCTGTGTTGTGTATTATTATTTTATTAATCCAATTTTATGGCCATGTCTTACCGACTAATTATTTCATTGTTCGTACTTAAAATATGATGATAAGTCGAGAATATTCGCTGGCATTGATTCGTCACTTAATGTCTGGCTTTTGATACACATTAAAGTAATATCAAAATATTGAAACTGGCCTCTATCATTACCTATCACAAATATTATACCATCGCTGTGCCAAGCGGCTAAAGTAGGTATCTTAAGAAAAAGAAATGAAGAAAATCACATATAAATCCTTTTAAAATGCATCTTTCCATAATACTTATATTGTATATCTTTATACATATATAAAAAGTTAATCTTATTTAGTCTTATATATATATAAAAAGTTATTGTATATTTATACATTAATAAAACTTACAAAAGCTGCTTTTACACTGATGCTCGTCGATTTGATCTGATCGTACATCATAATAGTACCATCAATGCAACATAAAAGTAATAATTCCTGATTAGGTGAAAATCTCACACAACTTGTATGCGTTGGCAATGGTACGGAAATCACAGCGATCCTTTTTAATTTATTTTGCCGAGAGACTTCATATGTACGCCATTCTACAGTAACTTCTCCCTATATATTACGATATCCAAATTTACAAACATAACTTATTTCTTCCTTTTAATACAAAATTTAATTAATATTAAAGCATATTTAATATATTAAATAAATTTGCATTAAATACAGAAGTATGAGATGTAATTACCTTTCGTGAAACTTTTTGTTCTACAGAATGAATAATATTGTCATCGCATGCATCAAATGTAATACACAAGGGATCAAATTCAGTACGTATGTAACATAACAATTCTAATTTTGTTCTGAAAATATGAATGATCAAATCCTTTCATTTTTTTATGTACATACATTCATACAGGGATGTCAGAGACTGTACAAGTGTTTGTGATTGATTTACATAGCAACGAGCATAGTGATATGTAACTAACCATGCTTGATAGAAAGAAATGTAGTAGCAAACACAAGTACAATTAAAATTCATATGTATTAAAATTATAAAATCACGAAAATTATATGAAAATGTCTCAACACTGGCATGGCCATTGGACAGAAGATACATTTGCTCCAAAAAGATTGCGAAATTGGGAAGTTCCTAAATGGTATCCTAATTGGCCAGACAGACATTGTGTCACTACAAAATTTATTGTGGATAATAACGGACGTATGTTAGACAATGTCAAAAGAGTTGGACAATCGCCATGGGGAACATTTAAAGTTTGTATAAATTAATATTACGTTAACACAGGTTGTCTAAAAAAAAATCGAACTTTTGTTCTAAAAATAATACTAGTCATACCATTAAGTTATAATAGGCAGAATTTTATACATTATATTATCAATTATGCACAATAGTATTTGTTCTTTTAAATCTCATGCAAGTTCTGCATAAAATTAAAGGAAACTTTTTTATCGAAACATTTAAGTTACTTAAAACAAAACTCGAATATCTTGATAAAAGTTTTCTTTAGTTTCATGCAGAACTTAATGTTGGCGTACTGCTCTATTGCAATTTTCCGACGAGGGTCACGAAACAACTGCTGCATTTTACGCCACACAAAGGATCATTATGAACCGTTTCAAATGCTATTGTGCACGATTGATGATATAATGTTCAAAATATTGAATTCTGTGCGTTATAACTTAATAGTTTCTTTTTAAACAACAGTACATAGTATAAAAGTTTTAAGAATCTAAATTATTTTAAATTAAATCAATATTATCACAAGTTCCTCTCTCAAAATTTATAAATACAATATTCAAAGATATAAAAATATTATATTGTAAAAAAAGGGCACATGGGATTTACCAAAGAAAATTACTGCAAGCATTGCTAAAGAATTATCAATGTCGCTTCAATATAAAAAAGATTTATGGGAACAGCACAAGAAGAAACATGAGAATTTGTGTAAAAGGGTAAAACACGCAAACAAGAATAGGAATAAGAAAATCAACAAACTGTAAAAAGATAAATTAAAATGAACAAAAATACATATATACACGCAAAGAAATGCCATATAAAACAATGAGAACGATAAAAGAAGTCACGTGCTATGTTGATTTCATACCCTGTGAGCTGAAAGAGATGCATGTTTGCTCGATGATATTGTTTCATAGCAGGACTCCAAGGATAAACTTCGTTCATTGTAGATTTTCGCCAAATTAATATCTGTAAAGACACATTACTTCTTATAGATTAACTGTAATGTTTTCTATTTAGTTAAAAAAAACTGTCTAGAAGCAATTTACCAAATTAGTAGACTTGTTTACTTCAATCTTCTTATCCAATCTACGTCCATTAGGTTTAAATAAGTCTGTTGTGACTAATTTAGGTTCTAACTTACTTATCTTATCAAAGATGTGCGTTTTAGATTTTGTAAAATATACCAGAGTCACTAGATTATCATTGTATGTACAAACCAAGTGACTTTTGGTAATAATTACTGTAAATAAAACAAAATATATATTATCTTTTGTGCATAATATAAATAATTTCTGGTGACAAAAATAATAGGCAATTACCATCAGATATATGTTCAGATAACTTTCCTACAAGATATTTGTCAAAATTGATTTCTAATACATCACCACTGAAGAGACAAACTTGTATTTGTACCAATAAGCCATTGCTAAGCATTAATTGTGCAACAGAATCATCATACCATTGAGAATAAATTACAGAATTATCTCTGAGCTGACCCTAAGTATGACAACAACAATTCTATATAATATATGCTCTTTACAAAATTCGGTTAGGAAAGATAAAATAATGATTTATTATACCTCTAAATATTTAATAGAATGTTTTAATTTATTTCCCTTTTTGTTTTCTGGGACATAAGTCATTCCACGCTCTTGACAATATGATCTTTTGCCTTCTTCATACGTACCATCAATACGTTTATCGTGATATCTAAAAAAAATTAAGAGCAAATAAATTGCTGTAATAGTAATAGAAATCTGAAATGAATCAAAATATATTGTTTTTACTTAAATGCACCAAAATCGGTGACCTCTATGTTTACATTGTCATCAAAAGTCCAAAAATTTACTTCTCCCGTTAACGCAAACATTATAAAGTGTACTAATATTAAATGTACAAAATATCATGGAGAATATCACGCGAAGCACTCAAATTTGTATGCAAATAATAACAATTATGAAAAGTCACATTCGCACGACTCCAACAAAATTCACAGTCTATCTATTTCTATCTATAATTAGCATCATTAATGTTTTTCACTTCCGGTTTAAAGCCGGAACACAAATCTTGATTACCATTGGACGCATTCAGCGTATTCAATGGGTGTGTTCAAGTCAACAAAGCGACTAGGTCTGCTCATCGAGCAATTAAACATGATTGGTTGGATCTATAAGTAAGAACCAATCATACTGATTTGCTCGGCAAGCATGTCTAGTCTTTTTGCTGCTTTGAACTCGCCCAATGGCTGCGTTCAGCGAATTCAACAGTTGAGTGAGTGCTCGCTGTTATTGGTGTATTCTTTTAGATCATACAATCAGCATTTAAGATCTGAAAAATACCTCAATAGCAACGAGCGCTCACTCAAGTGTTGAGCTAAAATCACTAGAAAGTACCACACTTATAAAGTACCGCAATTGATTTCAGAAATGTTGCATAAAAATGGCCAAAGTACAAAGTACACGATTTAAAGTATACCAGGATCCACATTGGGTCAATTGGGTGCAGCTAACCTAAACATTCATTTTCAAAACATTTTCAAGCGTCAATCTCGAGGTTGAAGACACAAATTCATCATCATTGTGTTGATATTAACACAATAAAAACTTCAAGGTTTTTTTTCAGTTTATCATCAGTTCTGAACTGTACTTACACATATCCTTCGTGCACTTTTATGTACAAACTTCTATGACAAATAAATCCGTATTAAAGAACATAAATTGAGCATTCGTACATATTCTTTTATTCATAAATAAACTAATTATAACTAATTATGATTATAAAAAAACATTGATTTACATACTTGACAGCTTCATTTTCCCAAATAAAGCAAGTAATACAAATGCATAAATTCGAAATGGCCGCGTGAAAATGGATGCGAGTTTGCTGTACTTTATAGATCTAGTGACTTTACTCGGTTAGACCGTATATCACGTGTGTTCGCTTCGATTCATGATTATTATATTTTTAACATATTTCATGATTATTTTATTTTTAAAGCCAGCGGCACACGATGCTTGTTTTCTGCTGGATTGCCAACTGGATTAGAATCTTGCTGTATTGGCTACGGTGATATCAGAACCAGCATCAGAAACCGTGTATTCCGATTTCTGATAGATTGAATTTTTTATTCTTTATTCCTAATTCCTTATTCCTTCTATTATGACTGCACCTTAATATTCACGAAATGGGATAATAAAATCCTTGTAAAAATCAAATTGATATCGTTATTCTTTATTTTTAATTCCTTATTCCTTCTATTATGGCTGCACCATTAAGGTACTTTTTCATGCAGACGCTCGACAGAGCGTCCTTTGTCAAAATAAGTCACGTGAAATTGATGAATATCAAACATTAATTTTGATCACGTGATCTGTTTTGACGCTGAAACAGAGCGTTGTAGCGTCAGGTGAAAATCTAGCCTTACTCTTCTATCGGTGCCCTTCTCGAGAAGGTGTGTGTGTGTGAGGAACACATTGAATATTGGCTTACTGCTCGCTTCGCGTCGTATCGCATCGCGTTTATGCGTGGGAGCCACAAAAGAAAGAAGTGTATTTTTCTGTATTATGTTATTGTAAGTGAAAATATTAACCTACTGTGAGAAGATATACTTAAATGAAAAAAGAACTTATATAAATTATAAGAAAATGGCTGAAGAAAATAAAAAAATTTCTTTTGGTTTTGCAAAGTCGGTAAAAAAACCAATTTTGGGCAAACAAAAGCTACACCAGGAGAAAAAAGTGGATTATATCGAATGTCTAGACGATAAGGCGATTAAAGTGATCGGGTAAGTTGAGAAAAAATTCATTCGTTGCAATAAAACGGTCAGCGTCTGTAACCTCTTTATCTAAACCTTAATTATTAATCTTTAATACTTGAAATGACAACTGTAATGTTTATTTTTATTTATTCTAATTTTTTACGTTGTAGCGTTTATTTTCATAATTAGATTAAACAGTTATTATACAAAATATGTTTGTTTTTTAGGAAGGAAGATAAAAAAGAAGAATTTGTCATTATTCCATTACTGGAATCTAATTCCTGGCATGACAGAATCATTAACAAAATAGATGCTTCAAAGTCAAAAATAAGTAATGATGATATGCAAAAAGTCAAGATCAAGGAGGAGTCACAACAAATATCTAATGGTGATTTAACATCAATTGATAGGAGTGTTTTTCCCTCTAATTCGCAAATAAAAACAGATTCAGCTATTGAAAGTAAAATTCTTACTTTGGATGAACAGGCAGTTAAAGAAATTATAGAAGATCTCAATGCGACAGAAAAAAATAAAGATGATTTGTGTGATATAACATTATCTTTAGTTAAGAGACAGAATTTAGAGGGTGCAGAAGAAGTGAGTACTTCTTTATAATTATTAATAACATATATAATGTTTATTCATATCTTAAGTTGATATAAAAGTAAACTACTATAAAAATATGAGATTAAGTTTTATATATTATATATAAAAATACATATAAATATATATATTTTTATATATAATATATAAAACTGAAATAAAAATGAACAAAATAAGCTAAATAAAATAAACTAGAAATTGTATAAATTCACCAAAAATATGTACGAAGAATCATCTTATATAAATACGTCATATCTCACTCATGTGTATTTAATCTCGTCGATCAATTTTCACGTAATACAAAAATATTTTATACATTTTCTTTTTTATATAGAGTACATTAGAAGATTACGACAAGGTTCCGCTAAATGTCTTTGGTTCAGCTATGTTACGAGGTATGGGGTGGAAACCTGGCGAAGGAATTGGTAAAAATCCAAAGTAAGATCCTTTTTCGTTTTAGATTGAGCATGAGTGGATGTTGCGTTTTTTTATTTCAGCATATATTTTCAGATATAGTGTACTCGTTTTTTTTTCTACATTTTTATATAGTATTTACTTTTACATTTTATATGTTGTGTACTTGGCAGGCTTGTAACACCCATTGTGCCTGAATTAAGACCCATAGGGATGGGACTTGGTGCAGACAAAACAGGATTGCAAAAACAGGATGAAAAGACTCAAAAAGAGGAGGAAGAGTTACGGATACAAAAAGGAAGTTTTATAAAAATTATTGCTGGCAAGCGGTCCAATGCATATGGTCAAATAGAAGGCTTTGATGATGCAGGAAGATTAATCGTCAAGATGGCACTGAATGGAAATACCATTTCTGTGAATGAATGCATAGTTCAAGTAGTAACAAAGCCGGAATACTTGAAAAATTCTAAAGTTTTAAGTTAGTAAATAAAGCAAATTATTTCTTGAGGAACTTTTAAAATATTTATAAAAGTATAAATTTTCATAATCATATGACATTTTACAATGTTTATATTTAAACAGGTTGTATTAAACAGGTTACTAAAGTTTACTAAAATTTAATGATTGATTACAATTTGGAGTTGTAAAATTTTAAAGATTTTAATCTCAGTGTATAGCTGCAACCTGTTATGCATATAAGATATCAATATTTAATCAATATGTAATTATATACTTGACACTTTTTAAAAGTTCCTGCTATTCATAATTCATTCACTTGTATGAAATTATTGCAGTTTTAGTCTTTAGTATTCGACGAAATTAATTTCAGATGCTGCTAAATATGAAGAACATAAGAAAAAGGAAGGTATAAATAAACGAAAATCTGCATCGTTGGAAAATTTAAGCAACAATGATAACAGCAATTCAGATATACTTGATAGGAAAAGAAAGCATAGAGAAAATGAACGTGAATACAAATCGAAGAAATCAAGTAGAAAATCAGAAATCCATCGAAGAGATTTATCCGATAGTGAGAATAGTAGTGATACACATAGCAATAGTAAGAAAAAAAATAAAACTCGAAAGCGATCCAATAGTAGCGATAGAACTAAAAGGGCAAAGAAATCCAAAAAACACAAAGGAAGAGATAAGGAACGACTAAAGGATAAAATATCGGGATCTTTTGAATCTATCGATAGAAGAAAATCCAAAAAACATAGGAGATCTCGATCATCTAGTAGACGATAATCATGTGTACATAATATTGTATAAAAATCGTAACGTATAACGTATAAATATTTTAAGTTCTCTATTGACTTGTACAATTTTGTTTGTATCTCTTTTTTTAAATAAAACTTATTTTTTCATGTGATTTAATCTTGTTCAGATATACAAATTTCTAATTATACTTTTTTTACACATTCTTTAATTTAATTTAATGTTACATTTGTAGAGAGGCTCGAGTAGATGTTTATTAGTAAAAAAAGTTAGGCCATAACATTAAAACAATTAATAAAAATCGTTTAATAATAAAATTCAACTTTGTAAACATAAAGAATAAATTAGATGGAATACAGGAAAAAGAAAGTTGATTTAAAATTTAAAGGATTTATATTTAATGGAAAAAAATGAAAGCTACATTTACACGAATACTCCTATTCGAGTTTAATACATCCATAGTTATGAAACTGACCAATCATAACTATTCCTCTGAAAAATGGAATGACTGTAATTGGTCAGTTTTTCTAACTATGAATTATTATTAAACTCAATTAAGAGTGTCCGTATAAATGTAGTTAAAGATTAACAAAAAAATTTACGCACGAGTATAAATTGAAGCGATTTGTATAATTTAATGGATATTGACAATTAAAATTTAAAATTCAAATTTAATTTCGACAATTCAAATTTAAATCCTATCCTAATTACATTAATAATATGGCCTATAAGTTTACATCGTGCATTTTTAATACGCATTCTAACTAATAACTTTCTATTAAATTATTTTAATTTCGACGATGCACGTAAACATATACAAAATATGTCATTAATCATTTAAATTCTAGATGCATATTGTGAACCAGCTTAGTACATCATTCTTTAAATGTATTGCCGAAATTAAGATAATTTAGTGGAAAGTTACTAGGCGTTAGTAAATGCCTAGTAAATAAATAGATGTACATTAAACGCTCGGTGTAAAAGAGATCAATTATTACTCATCACAATGTAATCTTCAAATATCGAGAAATTATTAAATACGTTTTTTTCTTTTTCTCCCTCCCTCTCCCCACTCCTTTTCTTTACCGCGCCATATATATATAAAAATCAATTTGATTAAATGTATATAAGGAAAAAATCTTATTTTTTTTTTTATTATGTAGATAATATTTGCAGTTTTTTTCCTTACGTCATAAACAGAAGGAAACTTAACCTATTATGTTACGGGCGAGTGTCGCGCAGTGCCGAATAAGAATAAGAACAATGACTAGTACGTAGTGTGTGATTATTCTCTCTTTACGGCATACAAAATTTGAAATTGTGCGTTTAATATAAAAAAATAAAAGAAATCAGGAAAACGCGCAAAATTCTTTTGCTATACATTGTTACCAAGTAATCTTTGAAATGAATAAGTGAGCGACCTCAGCGATCGCTTCCCTGATATATGTATAGTTCTGTAAAACGCATACGCAGGATATTATTTTTGTTTAATAGTTCGATGAATAAGAATTAGGCTGAAATCATGCGAAGAATAATGCGCATCATGCATTTTATGAAACATAGCCTATATGTACATATCGATACGTATACTGACCCGAGCTTCGATTGACATTTTAAATCAAATGACACTACAATGCGATATTATATATCTTATGGCAGGCTCGAAAAATGTTGATGATGTATAACAGTATTTCGATTAACTCGATTTAACCTTGTTTATTAAATTTTCAGCCTTACGTCTGGCATTGGTGCAGCTGTCCGTTGGTGACGATAAGGCAACAAACGTCTCGCGAGCAGTTTCTTTCATCGAGCGCGCGAAACAAGAGCGAGCCGACATCGTAACACTGCCTGAGTGTTTCAACTCGCCATATGGAACATGTAAATGAATGAAACACAATATCTTTTTTAAATTACTTGCATAAATGTTTTTCTTTTAATTACGGTATTATCATAAATAATGAATATCTCGAGCAAACGTTTTACTTTGTTCGTAGGTTCACGAAAAAAAGCTAGTTTTTTTAAAATTAAAATTTAGAACAAAATTCTGATTGACCATTGTTACTACACAAGTATGCATCTGCATGCGAGAAATACAAAAAATAAAAAAATATAACAAGAGGAAAAGATCGTGTTATTTTTAACATAGATGTTTTTATATATAATATGTATATATAATAAGTATTCGATGCATATCTTGCAAATATCTGCGAATTATCAAGTCTATTATTTAATATACATCTTAAATTAATAAAATACTCAGCAAATGAGAAAATGGATTAAAATGGATTGAAATTTTTTTCTATCCGAATGCGTATTTTAAATAGCGAATACTGTTTTGGATTTAATTGGATTCAATTGGATTCAATTGGATGCAATTTGATTGAAAAACTGCATTTCCTACTCAAAATTTTGAATTGAACAGTATCATAATGTTTGTTGTGTGCACAAAAAAAAACTAATATAATTTTTAGATTGAAAGATAAGCTCCATGCAATTCTTATAAATAAAAATGCTGCATTCAGAATTGAAAAGCATTCATTTTAACATTCGTGAATCAATATTTCTGAAAATCTGAATCCATTTCAATTCATTTCAATTTATCCTCGTTTGCTGGGGTTTTATATATATATATATATATATATATATATATATAAATCTATATACAATATTTTTATACATACGTGCGAGATATTTTTTACATTTCTATTTACAAAATTTTTTGTGTCAAAAGTAAAAAAGTACAAAAGAAAAGCATGAAAATAAAATCGATCTATAATAAACAAAATCTTAGAAACTAGAAATAATAGTATTTCGTTTATATCTTCAATAAAGATATAAACGATATTTTTGTGCCAAATAATGTATAAATTTAAATATAATTTTAAATATGTACACAATGTGACAAATATGTTCCCGGACATGAATCACATCTCAGCAACCAATGGCGACATCTGTGCGTTCAAACATGCATTTTAAAGGTTGAATATTTTCCTATCATCTGTCAAAGTTTCATTCATTTTGGTTGACATATAACGAAGATATGACAGTTCATGTTAAACAAGATTTTGGTCGAGGTAGAAATTTTAATATGGAACAAAGAGCAGTGATTAAATTTAA
>Ga0157364_1003156_pt1 | contig 15865 bp, 12 predicted proteins | sample AttsexASBM2_FD_111476 | JGI IMG/M metagenome (GOLD analysis project Ga0157364, IMG submission 111476) | Fungus gardens microbial communities from leaf cutter ant in Ribeirão Preto, State of São Paulo, Brazil - Atta sexdens ASBM2 | ecosystem: Host-associated > Fungi > Mycelium > Unclassified ...
GAGCAACTGCTACGTGACAATCAGAGAAGTTAGTAAAGTAAGTTAAAGTGAGTGCAAGTGAGTCAGTGAGCGAGTTTTTAGACACGTTCGGAGTGACGAATGTATTCAATGACGTAAAAAAAACGTAATAGGCGGGAACTTCCAATTCGAGATATTGAAAAACCATTTCCGAGTTTCGCGTTCATAAAAATTTTAAAAGTTGTGTATGTGGTATGTGTGTCTATATTGACTAACCGGTTTGAACCAAAAGCAAAACAGTTTTTATATACAGAAAATCAAATACTCTTTTTGTTATGTTGCAAACAATTTGGAATAATTATCACTTTAGAAATAAAGAACATTTAAATTAAATCCTATACAAATTAATGCCATGATATATTATATTAATTATTTTTCTATTGCTTTTATCAATATCTTTATAAAATTGTAGTTGCTTAAATTTTCTAAAATATTTAGCAAGCATTAATATTTTTAGAAATGTATTGTGTACGTATTTAAAAAGTTCAAAAAATTTTTTACTAAAAGAATAATTAATAGAAAGTATAAAAATACTTTTAAAATTGTCTTACAATAAATTATTTCTATATTTGGCTCTTTTAAGACCTCAAAGAATTAAGGGCGGAGCCCATCAGATAACTTGCGATCTGCTGAAGGCGGGGGCAAGTGAACTTTATAATATAATTGAATCTCTATAAATTTTATTCACCGTCAATATATAAATTTATTAAAGATTTTCGCATATACTAAAAACAGAGCTTTGGTATATTTATTTATTCTCGTTTCTCCCCTTAACTAATATTTATCTTCATATATCGCAATTGATGAAAAATTTTATAGACATATCGCATGGTTTTTACCTCCTCGAGCAAAATTCATTCTGCATTCTGAGAGTTTTCGCAAAACAACATGCTCTTTTCGCATTGTAAAACTGGGTTGTTTCCGATGAGACAAATTCTCTCGACTGAATATTTGCTCTCCGCTGGACCGCTGCTTTTCCACACGATTGCGTCGTGCCGCGAGAAGGCGAACAGATACGTGGAAATTCTTCTGAGAGAAAGAGAGAAAGGGAAAGAAAGTCGAGATAGAACAAATCGTGGTGAACGTGCACCGGAATGCAGACATATCCGAGATATACTCGCCTGCTTCGCCATCTTCTCGCAGATACTTTACTTCCGTGACGCAACTTCTGCGAGCGCGTTCTAAACCCGCGTTCTCTGTTATTGGAAAAATACAGTGCTCAGTGTATGTCGATGACGCGATTTATCTATCTCCTTTTGGCGACATCGCTTTTAAGGCAGAGATTTCTGTACTCAACAATTTAGCGTTGCTAAATTTTGTTCTTTTGTATCTTACTTTTGTATCTTTTATAAAACCTCATGTTTTATAAAGACACATGTATATGTTTTCTCATAATTGTACTCTAGTTCTGAAAGAGAAGTAAAATCGCCGCTTAAGAACAGTCCTGAGAATTTTCCTTTATTTCTATCTAGTACTACGATATTTTCGAAATGAGCGTGTTTGCTTCCGAGAGTGCACCATATTTTCAAATGCTTCTATAAACTCTGCTCACTCCGAGAACAGTTTCAGCATAAAACGTTTGTTATCTTTCACAACTTTATCTACCGTTGTGCTGCTTAGTTCTTCTCAGGCTTTATTGCTATTGTTAAACATTTTTAAGCGAAACGTACGAAGAAAATTCGCATTTGTGCGTATATAACATATGTTCGGTTAAATTTAAATACGTGCATAGATATAATCGTTATTATTCATTGTCCAAATAAATTGTGCCGAGTTGACGCGAGAGAGTAGAAGCTATCTGAAAAATTGGAAACTTTCCCTAACTTTTGCAAATGTAATTATATTTTTTTAATACTCAATTAAACATTCTTGAAAACATTTCCTATGTCTAGCGCTATTATGACTTGGCAATGCACTTTAATCAAATCAATGTTTACTATATTCAATCAACTGTACACTCATTCATTTTTCAATGCAAATTTTGAAAGCTATTCGATGACAAGTACGAATTAATCTTCATCGGTCATCAGCGGCCAGGTTATTGTTTGTTCAAATTTTTAAAACCATTTTTCCGCTGTCAGTTTATCATGTTACGTTTGTACGAACGTCATTGGTATTTCCATGTTAAGCTCACAGAGTAAACATACACAAATGTAATTGGAATGTCCTCCTTTGACAAATTTTTTAATAATTTTTTAATTTGATTTCTAATGGAATTTTATCATTTGCGAGAATGTAATCTCGTGCATAATATAATGACATAAAAATTATTATAAAATTCATATTATTAATTACTTGCAAAACGTCGTTCGTATCATGATTTATATAAAACGTCAAATAATGCAAAATCTTCGACGTCTCATAATATCATCGTTGATATTTCAACAGTAAAAATATAACGGAGAATAATAATTATAATAATACCCGTTCTTTTCCACGGATTCTTTCTGCAATGATATTACATTCCAAAATGTAATGGATTTAATTCGTTCAATATAAAAACAGAGTTAAGAGAAAATACTTTCAAACCGCTTTGTTCTTAATATCTTATCCAATAATATGAATCTCAATCTGCTAATTGCGCTTCTTTCTTAATTGATTGCTTTATTTCTTGATGCCTTTATTAAGAATCTATTAAGAAGAAAATAAAAAAGACAATGATGATATATTATCAATCCTATTTTCACATGTTGAAAAATTTGCCTCTGAATCAATATAAGCGTCAAAACATTGTCACGTGAATAGAAGGAATAGTATAAAGTTGCATCCTTTATTGATTTCAAATCAACTAGCATCTCGTATTTGCAATTATTAATTACATCTGTTGCGACTTAAGCACCGATGTCTTAACTTGGATGCGCAATTCTGTCAGACATTACTTTTAATTACCTTATCAAATTAACCACCTTTCCTTTATTCCGCCTCGCAGTTCACAGCTACAGTTCGAGCTGTAGAAACATGCTTGATGGCACGGATCAAATTTTGACCAATTACTTCCGCCAGCGTCGCTTTTATCGTTTACGACCGAGACTAATGAATAGAAACTTGGAGGTGTACGCTTGTTATTCGGCACAAACTTTGGTCTTCGTTAACCAAATTCAGTTCACATTCGAACAATAAACACAAAATATATATATTATTCGGTTCTTGTCGCGCAATTTCACGCTCGTCTTTTTTTCTATCGTTCAAATTTAATTTTGTCAATATTTATTAGGATGCTGAAAGCAAAATCGGATGCAGTCCTACAGAATCTCATTAACTGAATACCTAATCCGCATGCTCCATATTACGAATCCAATAATGATCTTGCAAGTCAAACATTTTATTCACTCATCGTACTTCGATTCATTCGGTAGACGTCTCCATTCTGATCTCCTCGACCGTCTCGAGCGGGCTACAATTCGCAGCAGACAGGCCGAAAGATTTTCTCGAGACACGGTATTGAAGATGTACTTTCTTCCACTCCGTCTTCTTTTCCTTCTTCTATTTTTTTGCTCCGGGAATCGGAATGCAAAGGATGCAGAAATGAAGAGGGTACTTCCGTCCACAATTCGAAGACCTCATCGCCTTCCGCCTCAACTCGATTGTTCTGTCTTCGTCTCATCACGGTCGTCGTTCTCTTTTGTTCCTCGAGTTTCTCGTTGCTCTCGTCACAGCCAGAACGAGGAGAAAAGGAATTCTCAGAGCAAGTTCTCTCGGCAGGCGCTCGCTCTTGTCGGATATTACTTTTATTCTGTTTCAAGCCTCGTCGTTGCCTGGACGATGTCCCCGTTCGAGCATCCTTTCATCTACGAGTCGTTTTGTATCATTCCGATTGTATCGTCCGCGTGTACGTGATCAGAATTGGTCCGAATCTCCACGGAACCTTCGTCCAACAATATCCTTCCGCGGAGTACAATTTCGCCGACAAGAACGAGCTGTGTACATCTCCTTGTACCATCCGTACAAAGTTAGTCACTATTATGAATTGAAAGACAAACAAAAACGTAGAATTTTATGTTTCAGGTGTTGATTTTCAATTTGAAGACTCAAAGTATAAACTTGTTACCGTCTCTGTTTGTTATAATACAATAAGTAAGACTTACATACAACAAATACGTTTACACGAAATTGTGCTGAATATCTTTACAATAAAATTTGAAACTATGTAACTGTAAAATACTGTCAATGTTCAAATATTGAAACAGAAGAAAGTTTCGAAGTTTTTGAAAGTTAAAAATGAATAGCAATGAATACAATAAAAGTTAAATAAAAGAAAGAATTTTATTTTCGATCAAAGCGGATCTTGATTTAATACACATGTAGACAATTACAAATACACCTTTTAGTTTCATAAACTGCGCATCGATTTGATTTATCGGATTTCAAATGTAATCACGAAAATAGAAATGAATAAAAATTGACTTGTCCGTACATTAGATATTCTCCATTCTCTCTCTCTCTCTCTCTCTTTCTCTCTCTCTCTCTCTCTCTCTTTCTCTATCTTCTCTTTTGATGTCTCCAAATTCTTTTCCCTAAAAAATATTATTATTAGTGAAAATCTATACGCAAAATTTGACATTAATCCAAGTTACGCAATGTTCTCAATCGCTTAGAGATTATATCGACACGAAGATCCGCAGGCTGAAATTTATTCTATTGTAGACCTTGCGATCGGCCAGGAATATGAGGAAGGCATTTCGCCGCAGGGCAAGTGAAGAACAAAGAGCGAAAGTCGATCGGAAGGAGCTAGCACTTCCGGATGTAATTCCACAAGTACCGTTCCGGTTTCCGCTCGAGCGAACACGATCGCCGTCGAATCATCCGTGTGAAATTCGTCCAGCACTACGTCGAACTGGCCGCCAGCCACGCGCCATGTGTGGTCAACGACCAATGTGCTTTTTTGCGGTTCGCGGAGCCAGAAAATGACGACGCGTACATCACGTTTTTTTTTAAGGGCGGAGAAAGGCCTGATACAAAAGATAATTTCATGAGCACAGCGACGATGGGCGCTTGGTTAAAGATTGCTGATTCTTCTCGTGGCTTCTGCAACAAAATCAAATTATCGTCGGCTCTTACGAGCTGTTAATTGCCGTCATTCGCCGTCATTCTCATCGCGAACATTGCGTTTCGCGGAACGGAAGTGCGTCGGGTTGATTTAATTGTTTTCGCGATCGCAAACGGTCGCGGCAACGGCTACGCAAATTCGGTCGAATTAATCGAATTGAGTCACGCGGGATTTATAGCTAATTGGAGCGTGCAGCGTTGTTTCAATAGGCAACTGTAAAATTCTGATAGCGTAATTACAGGCGCGCTAACCCAATTCGCATTTTCGAATTCAAATTGCAATGAGGCGCGTAAGGCAAAGAGAGCAATTTTGAGATTGGCAAAATCCGCCGAAGCATTATGTACACCTGTTCATTTATTGCATTATAACGATTAATCTCATTGCATTCAAAATCATCAAATACGATTTCTCAACTATGATAATTAAATTCATTAATTAAATAAAATAATGATTAATAAATTTCTGATATTAAATGCAGTAATTTTATCATTTTTAAGTAACTCTGAAATAATTATTAATTTAATTATTAGTTATATCAATAATTTAATTATTACTATTGATCTGAACCTCACAGGATTAACTGTGATTTTCTCAAGTACTTAAATATTATGATTAGAATAAATATTCTTTAACATAATTGAACAACGCTAATAATAATTGACACTATACTTAATCAGTATAAAGAATTCATTTAACTATAATCAGGAGAGAAGGTATTCACTCGCAAATGCGGGACTAAAAATATTCCGTGACAAAGTACAATTCTTCGTAACAGGCTGCGGATCGTTAATTTTTCCTCGTTGTTCTAATGAAAAAGGTCGAGCGCAGTCATACTTTTTATATTGCATTTAACGCACCTTTATAACGACTGCACTTCGCAGTGGCGAAAAAAGATTAGTCCGACGATAAAAGAGTCGTTAGGGCTTCGATACGGAGAGAAACAGGAAGGTGAGCAAGTAGATCAAGATGGAATTGAGTAGCGAGAGATCTTAGCAAGCCAGATGCAAGCGAGGGTGCGCAAAAAAGAATCAGATAAAATAGATAGAGAGAATCGTGACGAAGCATACAAAGAAAGAAATCAAATAGAAGAAGAAGAAGAAGAAGTAGGAAAAAGGGAGGACAACTCACCTTCGACTCTAAAGTTTTTCAAAGAAGTGCGAGGCGTCGGCCATTACCGTGGATCACATACCTCTTTCACTTCACTTCCACTACTTGGTCGAGTACTCACGTAAACCACAACGCTCTTGGATACTCTTCGGGCAAAACTTTCAGGCTACGTACGTCGAGAGTTAAAAATTTATCCGCTTTGAAACTGATTAGGCAACGTGCTCGCTTCCAAGCCCGGTTCAAATGTCTCTAATTGTACAAAAGATCTGAAATCGCGATGCTGAACCGCGCTGGTATCGCCTGCGGTTATTCTATTTTCCCTGTGGAAGATGCTCTCTCTATCCGAGAAACCTCTCGTGAAGAAAATTCGATGAGAATACGAGACCTCTTGGGTACACCCGAAGGGAAAAGGTGTTGTCCTTATGTATTTAATGGATTCCATGAGACCGATTTAATCGTCCTTGCAAGCACGAGAGCGGTTGCGGGTCAGGGGAATGCACGGAGATGAGGATTGGGATTACTCCGAGCGGTTGTACCATTTTTGCTTAGTCATCCTTTGAATGCGTCAAGAGAGACGCCTAATTGAATATTTCATCGTTGCTCTTTTACATAATTTTATTGTAAGATATAAAAATTATTTACAACACGTCACTGTAATTTTTAGTAATAATTTTTTTCCAAATAGAATGCACAAAATGTTCGACGGATTATTCAATAGTGGTATAAAATTGTTTTAACCTTCTGTAAGTAGCATATGTTATAAAATGAAATTTCGACGGTAAACTGAATACGCTTTTAATGCTATCGTATTACTGTAGACTTTACTGGCATTGGAACAATTAATAATTCTCTCTATTTAATTACTTCCTTTGCCAAAACATAAATATTTTATATTAAATACACAGAGTACTGATTCTAAAGTAAGACGCTTGTGATCATTAATATGAATTAATAAGGACAGTCATACTTAGTTTCAACCGAAAATAAAATTTGCTTTTGAGCGGATATCATTTAGATTCTACGAAAGAGAAAGAAATGTATATCCGTGCGCACGCGCGCATGAGATTCCCTGTGCGAGGAAATTCGGAGGGTGAACGCCTCGGATGCCTTCACGTTGTCTTAATATATTTCGTACTCGTAGACAGGGGTTGGGTGGTCTTTGTTGGAAAGCCACTTACGCTCTGCCGAGATACGTAATCTTGCCCGGTGGCCCCGGGGCTTACATCGATCTAGGATTTTAGCTAACGCGGCGTGGAGAACCAAAGTTTATTAAGAAACCTTCGAGAGTACGCTGAAGAGAATGACGGCGCGTCAGTTATATTATGAGGACGGGGTTGCCCTCGAGCACTCGGACCAGCTGCAAATAATTAATCTGTCTAGCTTAAGTATTTGCTTCGCGTTAGGGGAATTGTCGTTATATTGGGTCAACTGAGGCTGTATTAAAACTATTAAACGCAAGATTTTCGTACATTTCATGTACCAGTATACAAATAAGTCATTTTGAGAAAATAAATCATTTAAAAAAATGTAATAAATAAACTTTTGCAAAGCACTGGATATTTAAAATTCAACTTTTGTTCCAATTTTTGTAGAGATTTAAAAAAAAATGTTTTAATTTTATAATATGTTAAAATTGTTCTATTCTATTTTAATTTTAATTAACAATAATTATTCCAAAACAATAAGTTTCAGCAATTAGAATTCATATCAATATCTTACATTTGTTTGTAAAACGTTAGTAAATTTCAATATTTAATTAATTGATTAGATGATTAAAAAGAGAAATTCTTTGATAATTAAAAAGAATACTCTCTCTCTCTCTCTCTCTCTCTCTCATGTTCCATTGCATATTGCAAAAAAGAACTCAGATAATAACAGGACAGTTACGTATGTATCAAGAAATCATTGCCGTTATATCTTGACAGCTCGTTAATTGTCATAAAATAGGACACTCCACAGTGTAGTCTTTGGCCATGATAAACGTGACAAACGGTTTAAAAATAGTTTTAACTTAACGCTGTGCGGGCAATGAACGAGCAAAAAAAGAAGGATATTAACCGAGTCGGGAGGAGGATTCCATCTGAGGATACTCGGGAGTTAACATCGCCCTAGGTATACAGTATCTCAAGCTAGCGTCTCACCAGCTGTTACTTGGCAGGACACTGGCTTTCGTTGCGATAACAAACGTTATTTCCGTGCGCCACGGAAGAAACTAACTGCTTTGGTGGCCAGGGCGATATACATCGTGGATTTTTGTCGCACGATTTATTCAGAGTCCAGTAAGCACTGTCATTCTTTATGACAATGAGTTTCAAAAGGATACACACTAATCTCAAAAGAACAATAATTTAAAAATTATTTTATCTGAAGAAAATGAAATAAAATAATTTTAATAATTTTAAAAAATATTAACTGAATATTTATAGAAAGATTTATTTATAGAAATTCGATATTTATATAATATCAAACTGAACAGGAGGAAGAGCGAAAGAAATAGCGCTTCGATTTTTCGTTTAATACAAATACATCTACGTAAAAAATAAAAAGAATTTTTTTCCTAGAGAAGCAGCTTAATAAATTAATATTTTAAATTTAATAAATTTAATATTTGTTTTTATTATTACACGATATAAAGAGAACAATTATAGTACGTAAAAATAATTTAAGAAAAACGAAGAGAGGAAGAGAGAGAGAGAGAGAGACATTTGAGAAAAAAAAATAGATAAGATAGATCTTAATATTTAATAATGTCTTTTAAAAAAATTTTGAAAGAATTACTTTTAACATTAATTGCTATCTGTTGTGATAAAATAAACTACAAAAATTGAATTGTTTCTCTCAACGATTAACATCAGCAATCCTTGCGACAATAATATCTTAATTAAATTTCTTCAGCATGATAATAGAAGGAAAAAAAATTCTTTCTGAACAAAAAAAAATAAAAACGCTCTTAAACGAAGAACAAATTCTCGACAAAACAATTTCCAAGTGAAGATAATACGTATGAGCCGCCGTAAAGAATGGAATGAGGGATGAACCAAGAAGGGTGTCCCGGTCACCGCGCTCTACGAGAGTTACATTTAAAAGTATAATTTAAAAATGGCGGCGCAGAACACACGAAATGGCTCATAAGCATAATTTATGCGGCCGTTTCGCCAACCCCTCATCTCGTAGCTTGTCTCTGTCTCTCGGCACTTTCTCTGTCTCTCTTGTGTTTAATAAAGGGGCCTTGCCGTGTGGCTAGAAGGAATACCAGTCTTTTTGTTTTCGGAAACTGTCGCTGTTCCTTTTCCTTTTCTTATCTTTCATTTGAATTCGTTAACTCGACGATCGTCAAATCCACCCCCTCTATCTGACGACCGCGATTCGGGTGGAAGCTGCGGGTGGAATCGATCTTCTTACGAATCGAGGCAGAATAATTCGCAAGAACCACGACGGCCTGCATCTCATCTGCGTCGAAATAAATTTCAGAGAAGAAACTCGGAAACACCAGAAGAAGAAGGTGTTATTTGTTACCGTCGGAAGCGCTTGGGAAGAAGACCGCAGAAAAAGAGGGATGGAGGACGAGAGCGAGATATAATTTACCAGAAACTCAAACTCTATGAGCGCTGTTATAATTTATTCAACGCGGTTGTCCGGATTGAATTTGTCAATTAATCGAATTTCTATGTGCGTAATAATTTCTTCTGCAATTATTAAAATTTAGACTCGCAGAGTCTCTGACATACGGATTCATCGTGAATATACCAATTTGTCCTTTACAACGTAATAATCGTACTGCATGACAGATTTTCAAATATACTTTTATATTCGCAGCTCGAAATTATTTCAAACGGCTTCGTTGATTAGAATCTCACTTTGCGAATTTTTAAACGTTTCGTTTATAATAATATAACCATTTCATATGTAATATAATAATATAATCATGTATTACGTTTTTATTTTTACAAAAATCGTAGTAATGCGACTGGTTTAAATTTTACTTTGCCATAGAGTAATAAATCTGAAGCTATTTGTAGCACACCAATATCAAACTGAGAGAAACATTTTCGTTTGAAAGCACTCTCGAGATATTTACCGCCCTATGCGACGTTTTCAGTTAGAACTCAGCAATTTACTAATTTCAGAAACAAATTGCTTCGCCTCTGGTTTGTTAATAAAATAGCCGTTAGTAAACTTCTTCGTATTCATCAAAAAAGACTTACGAAATACGTCAACTAGATAGTCGTTCAAACAAATTAATTATTGCCATTTATTTTTGGCTTACTTTAACAAGATGTCTTACATAGAATTATCTTTCTTTCCCTCTCTTTTTCTACTTAACAAGTTCAAAATTTTAAATCGCTCTTCTGACATAAATTTATAGATATAGCGAATATCGTTATTATTATATTTGATAATAAAATATGGATTTTTCATTTCCTCAATTCATTTGCGCATTTGATTTTCGCACTTTTTTAAATAAAAACTTTGGTTATCAAGCAACACTAACTTCTGACATATTTTATATTGAACATATATTCTGTGAACAGGAGCGCATTTTAATAAACCGAAACATATCACAAACAATCATAAATTGTCAAATAAATCCACACTTGCGAAAAAATGTGCAAGCAGAAATGAAAGTTATGTCTTGCATACACATACATAAACTTTGAATTTCTACATAGAATGATCAATCAATCCCGATCGTTTAATCTTTGATAACAGAGGGAAATCCGCACAATTTATCCGCAAGCAAATGGCAACTTCGACTGATGTTTCCGCGATAGGCTAGTCCTTTGAACATCAAGTATCTCAGCTTTATCGTATTTTTCTTTGAATCAATCGTTTGTAGAGTAAGCTTCCAGCATCGAGACGCATTCTTTCTGAATCATCCTTCGCGAGCGTGATGTATTACAGGAAACTATCAATAAGTATAGCATATCCATTCGATTTAAAAAATAACGCTCAACTGCAAGTAAAAGAAATTTTTAGTAAAATAACTTTTGCATCATTATTAAATCATATAAAAAGAACTTCTGCAAACTTCTTTTTGCTCTAATTAATATAACGTAAATACTTAATTATACAGGAGACTTTAATGCGAGTTTAATTCGATGCAATTATGCTATATCGTGCAAATTGGCTGCAGTCCAAAAGATACATACGCCTACGTCATATAGGATTTCTCTTCTATGAAGGAGAACAGTGCTAAAATTCTTAACAAGCTATATATATATTATATATATATATATATATATATATATATATATGTATATACATATATATATTACAAATCTGTCGCAACAGAAAGATGTACAAAAGAACTATATACTAGTTCTGCGTTAATTAAGTATTTCCTACGAATCATTAATCTATAAGTTTAATTCGTATAAAATTGTTAACAACTTTCTGAGATTTTTATTTGCATCGATAATATTAAATTACTTATCAATTGAATTTGTGATATTATTATATTCCTGCTTCGGTTTAAGATTGTATTTTAAGACCGACAATTAAATAAGCGACGCACAATTTGCTTGAACTGAAAATTGTATAAATTCGCAAGAAATATTATTAAGCATGAAGACTGCCATTGAATGATATTTTTCATTCATGTATTAATTCATGTGATTTAAAAGAAATTAAATGCACTAAAACTGTCAATTATTTTTAAATTCCTTCTTAAATAAAATTTTTCTTACCTTTTTTGATAAATTTGCTAGAATTTAGAATCAAATATAAAATTTTCTAACCGGACTAGTTTGATATTTTATAATCGTGAACGAATCCCTTTGCAGAAAATTTCGCGCGTGGAACAGATTGCTCCATCTTTCGAGCTTCTATTCGGATTTAATGATGTATAACCATGGCTTGTAATTTCGTCGGCTGGAGGGAGCTTTTATTTAATGACTTGACCTATTTAAATAGCTTTCTCGTGAAAACTTTTGATCTTAAGGCTTTAGAATCTACATATTATATCATGTCATTAAAGTACATAATTCTCTGAGATCTTTCTCGCGTAATTTCCTAAAGTATATATACATCTTGACACATAAAATATATTGGCGATTATACTACCGATTATGTCTAGGATGTTGTTATTAATCGTGCAACAATAATCACAATAATTCTTCATGCAACGATTTCCTCTCAAAACTATATTGTGCCGCACGTAATGATTCGAACGTTAGATACAGGAAGCTCTTTTCCCTTATCAACGAGACAAGTGAATGTAAATTGCAAAGAGCTCGGGACGTCCCGTCGAGAATTGCGCTGTTTGCGCCAATCGCATTAAGCAACTTTGTAATCGGAGTCGATGAAACGAGTTACTCTCTCGCAGAGAACTTCGAAGACAAGTCGCACTTCCCCGCAAACTTCCCAATAAAGATCACCGACTTCCACTTTGAATTTCATGAAGGGTACACAAAAATTTAATTGAGTGAATTTACACATCTGTTGATTTTCTTACGAATAATCACGGCATGATTGAGTTATGATATCTCGTGGATCATTAAACAGGATTTTTCATAACGGGGTTTGTGCTGGACGCAGGTAATACCTCCTAGATTTTGCTTTACGTAGCTATTTTAAAAAATTTCAGCGAATGAGCTTCTCCCAACTGAAACGAGGTCTTTGTATCCATGGCTTATTAGATGGAGCCCTTTATGGATAAGGTCGAGAGTAGTATCTTCTTTCTCCATTTTACGAGTTATTCAGTATTATTCAGTTCATGATTTTCGTAAAAAATTTGTATAAGTGGCTTTCGTCTTCAATTACATCAGCAGCAAGGCTACTCCACAATGAGGATTATTCTCAGTGCCTTCGTTACTCCGTTTGCTTCATCGACCGCATACCTTCAACCGACAAGTCAAAGTCTCCGAATGCCTATTCCAAAGCTTGAAATATTTTACGTATTTGCGTTTACTGCAGTATGTACGAAATGTAAATAAGATATATCGAATTCAACATTTCAACAATATTTTATTCTCGATCTCATGCAAAATAGATTCTATATTTAATCAAAAAGAAGACGTCGTATGTAAGGAAGATCAGTTATCATAGGGGGGATGATTTTCATCAAAAAACTAATAGCACAATTAATATTTCTTTTTTTTCTATTTTTCATATATAAAAACTGTAAACACAAATTATGTATTTTATAATTAAAATAACTATTTTACTTCTAACAATAATATAATTATTATTATTTCCTAAAATATGAAACTGATATTAAAATAAAAATCATATTTTTTGTATGTTCTATTCATAAAAAATATGTTACTACTAACTCTGGAACGTGTGATAATCAACGAGTACGAAATTAATATTCATACGTTTTTCGCACGTTTTTAAATAATTGTTTGTACGATGATGTATTCAAGAGTAATATTTTTTTTAATAAAAGGATGTAGATATAGTATATGTGTTTTAAAATCTTACATTCACTTTTTTCTAAAAATCATTATTCAAAAATCAATTTCGACAATCAATTTCTGTCCTAACTAAAATTTTTAAATGTCATTCAAGAATATAAAACTATTTTCGAGAGTCGAGCTACCATATTTTATATTATAGCTGAAGAGAAAAACTGGAAAAACTGGAATAACATCACAGATAAATAATTGATTTTTAACCTTATTTTGTATCGTTTAATCACAATAGAAACATTATATTTATAAAATTTTATTAAAATATCAATACTGCTGTTTACGCAGAAAACAAACAGCGAAACGCGGGAACCAACGCAATGTATTACGCGGTAGAATCATTTAATGTGATAATCAGCGATATCGTCGCTATCGGAACGGAAGCGACGTAATTTCTCGTCACTTTTTGTTATGTCAAATTGATCCATGTTTAGACAATGGCGGCGGACGTAGTGCAAAAACGCCACAGCGCCCGTCGTATCAGATTAAACGTTTAGACAATGGCGCGAACTTTGGAAGTCTTCCTTCCCGTCAGTATCGGCAAAAAGCGTGGAAAGCAAGGCGAGACGTTTTATCTTCTATAGGGAAGTTTCCTCCGATGCCGCAGCAGTAGATTTTATTCCTTCGCGCTTCGTACTTCCGCAGTCGCTACAATAAAGTCCCACTGTTCGATAAAACGTCAAGCCACGAATTTCCGGCGACTTGCGAGGACATCAACTTCGAGGGCGAGCGGCACGCTTGGAAAAAAGCAACCTTTACAGAATCGACGAAAAGAGGATATTTGGTCTCGACACGGAAAACGCTCAAAAATTTTTCCCCATACGAGAAACTTCGCACTACAGGGCACGTCGGATTATCGTCCTTTCCGCGCGATGACTGGAATATTTGACGGCCGGATTTCTTCACGAAAGAGGTATTTGTCTTGCGTTTGACGTTTCTGTTACGACCAATGGAAATGCAAAACTAAAACGAGGCATTATTAATAGTGAAACACGAATGACAGTTATAACGGTATGAAAGGTTTAGAATGAAATTGGCATAAATCATACACATACATGATAAAATTGAAAAATTAAAATTTAATTTAAGACTTAATTGAAATATTTGAGCATTGATTGATATTAAAAAAATCTTGAAAGATGTGAAATTATTTTAATAAGTTACAGTTATTTATACTATGTATAAAGTAAAAACGATATAAATAAAATAAAATAAATATTACATGTTTATTATATTTTATAGTATTAAAAAATGTTTTTAAAAGATAATTTTAAAGACAATGCAATATTTTGTTCTTAAATGTAACTTATCTTTTTTGTACACACAACGTCTCTATTTATTTTGAAATATGTACTTTTGAGCAATGAATAAAAGCGAGAGAGAGAGAGAGAGAGAGAGAGAGAAAGAGAGAGATTGAGAATTTTATAATAAGGTATAGTGCTTTAGAAAAATGCCGCTATTTCGTAATTTGCTACATTTTATTTGTCACCGAAAGGTGCTGGACCGGATCTTTTCGCGGCTTTTCGGCTTCCCGAGGGGACGACGATTCTCAACGATTCAATCAGCGCGGCCAATCGAATTCGACAATTGAGTAATCCGCTACTCCGTTCCTTCAACGTTTCTTCTTTTCCTTTACTGCTTCTTCTACTTTTCCTTCTCTTGCACCCTGAAGATCCAAGGCGCTGACGATTACAAAGGAAGAGATCTCAGCATATTACCGAACGTTCAGATACGCGAAAGGATGTGAGAAATAACGAGGAGCCATTAAAGTGAAAAAACTCACCCCTCCAATTTGCGTAAAATTTTAAACGAAAACTTATCTAGATAATTTATGTAACTTTAAAGGAGTTGTGCGACTTAAAAGAATTTTTTAATTAAAAGGGATAAGATGCAAAAACATAAATAAGATACAAAATGTAAAGACGATACAAAACAAGTCATACAAAATAATTTAGTAATTTATTTAATATTGAAATAATTTGTTATTTGGGGATAAAAATATATATTAAATTATATATTAATTTATATATTAAAAACTACTAAATAATTTAAATTATGTTCTTTTAATAATAATCAATTATAGAATGTTATAAATAAAATTATATATGTATATATATATATATATATATATATATATATATATATATATATATATATTTATATATGTATATATATATATATATATATATATATATATACACATATATAATTTTATTTATAACATTCTATAATTGATTATTATTAAAAGAACATAATTTAAATTATTTAGTAGTTTTTAATA
>Ga0157364_1003157_pt1 | contig 15863 bp, 6 predicted proteins | sample AttsexASBM2_FD_111476 | JGI IMG/M metagenome (GOLD analysis project Ga0157364, IMG submission 111476) | Fungus gardens microbial communities from leaf cutter ant in Ribeirão Preto, State of São Paulo, Brazil - Atta sexdens ASBM2 | ecosystem: Host-associated > Fungi > Mycelium > Unclassified ...
TGGATATCAGTTTTAATATTAAGACTAGCAATTTGCCCGAGAATGACTCTTTAATACAATTACGATAAATACTAAATTCTAAAGTGATAAACTTTACTTAAGGTTGTATTTTTTTCCTCTAAGGTCCCCAGTTTCCACAATACACGGTTAATTCTTAACTGAGGTTTAACTTGTTTCTTATGTCTTTCCAATTCTAGAATTGGAAAGAGATAATGAATAAGGTGAACCTTGGTTAAAAGTTAATTATGAATTATGAAAAAAATAAACTTCTAACAATGGAAAATTATTGTGGAAGAATGGGCAATCCTAAACGCAGCATTGCCATTAGTTAGTTCTTTTGTTTACATAGAAAAGAAACCCATATTTGTATGTATTATAACTTTTACCTGCCAAATCAAGTAAGTATAGCGCAATTCCTTCATCAATCCTACTTGTGTCGCTATAGGGTAGACAATCCATTCGAAGAACTTGTTACATTGAAATCAGCGCGATCGTAACCAAAAATAATCGTGTCGTCTTTTACTTGTTTCGCTGGCAGAAGAGCTGCCTGAGTGCACTCTGGATTTCGTGATAGATTACACGAAGAATTATTATAAGCGCTTCTTATCAGCACGTATTTAATCTTCGTTTGTTCGTATATGTACAATAACATACAGTTGAAGGACTTATTCTTTTCAAATGCATTATATGTTTGCGTTCTGCAAGATGAAATAAATATGTAATTAAATATAGCATACGTGAAATTAGGGAATTTAAAAGAAGTACAACTGAAAAGATATAAAATTAGCGATATGAATTTTTTTATAATGAATGTATATATTTTTTGTTATATTTTTGAATTAAATAAAGAATATTTGAATCAATAAAGAAATCGATTTTAATAAATAACATACGTCTGCACTTAAGTATGTCTCGACTTAATGGATCTTGTAATAATATTTCCCTGGAGATATGTGCTATACAGATAACAATTCCTGTATATTACTGTCGCGACTGATTTTAGCTGTGAATCATAACTAGTAAGATTTATTTATCATACTCTTTGTAAATAATTAATTTCAAATTTTATACAAAGAAACGATCTTAAAGCTTGTTTATTAATCACATTGTGCTCATTTATTTTATAAGTAATCTGTTCCATACAGTTTTCTACAAAAGGACTGTTGAAACTTTATTAAAGGATCTGTACACATGTTTGATAACTTTATATTAATATTTATATTAACATTAATATTTATATTAATATTTGTATTAAGTAACAACATATTAAAACAATAACGACAAATCACTTATTACAAAAGGATACATCTAATAAAATAATACAAATCATTCTAATCAAAACTTTATGAAGTTCAAAATTAGATTAGATGTAGTACAACAGAAAGCTCAGGAAAATCTGATGCCGCTGAATTTCTTTCGAAATAGTATACATTTCTGCAGGTATTTAATCAAGATATTCCACAATGTTGGTTTCTGCGTTTGACACTTCTTTTATCGCGTGCATAGTTTGCCTACGAGAAAAAAATATTATATAATAAATAGCGCAAGACATGATAATGAAGTTTCTCTTAAGGGAATGTTGAAGCAGTGATTGAACTTTATCGATGTCGATAGTACAGATTTTTTTAATTAAAAATGTTAATTCCATTTCCTGCATTATCATTTTAGTTCGGACATATTGCAGCACACACACATTGCTGCGTTACACAATCAAGCGTGTGTGCACATATATATTTATTTTATTCTGTATATTCTCTATCTATCTGTATCTAACAATTTACAACATCATCTCTCTCAAGCATTTCCTGCTACACGTGATTACTGCACTGCTTACTGTTCTGAATCTTCGCTAAACATATGCATGCAAGTAAATCGCAAGTTGAGTGAAAATCTTTTTTTTTTTTTAGATTTTTAATAATTAGTTTCATAAACTCAATATTCTTCGTTTATTGGGTGTTCAAAAAAAGTTGAGACCTCGGATTTACTTGGGAGGATGACGTTTTTGAAAAAAATTTTTCAGACATAAGTTGTATTATAATATAAAAAGATTTATTTACAAATCTTATCAATTTGATTTGTAAATAAATCTTTTTATACAATACAACTTATCGCCAAAGTCAGATTAAGATCAAATCAATTTTTTTAAATGACACCCTATTTTTAATGCCAGAATCTAATTGCTGGTGTCAAGAACTTTTCAAAATATTGTAATAAAATTTTTCATTAAGTACTTTTCGAATTATAAGACTTGGAAGTTACAGTATTGCCGGCATTAGCATTATGCAAGGTGTTCGACCGACAACTAAAACCTCTTGAATGCTCTTCAGGATTATGTACTGGATAACATTATCAAGAACAAAGCTACTGGAGATTATTCCTCTTATTTTCATTTTTACACTAAAAATTCATTTTTATGTAAAGATGAAAATAAAAGATATAACCTCCAGAAACCTTGATCTTAACAAATTATAATTACAAATTATAATTTAATGAAAAATAACTTCATTACAGTGTTTTGAAAAGCTCTTGACACTAGCTATTAGATTCTGTCATCAAGAATAGGATATTTTATTTAAAAAAATCGATTCGACCTTGACCTAATCTTGGCGACGCCATCTAAGGTCATACTGATAAGATCTATTTATACTTTACAATTATTGTCTAAAACATTTTTTTTAAAAACGTCATCCTCTCCCGAATAAATTCGGGATCCCGATCTTTTTTTAACGCTGCATACCCCGATGAGTGGTACCGCATCATGTCATTCATACAAGCTGTAAAACTTCTATATAAGGAAATATCTAAATCGAGTGACTTTATTAATTTAAAAATATAAGATTTTGAATCTTTTTACTGTTTTTAATATAAAATCGAATATTCCACTTCTTTATTTTGTGTTTATTTTAATCCTGTAACAGGATTTTTTATCCTATTTGATCAATTCGGAGGATTTCATACATTTGTAAGTATCGATAAATTCCGTGCTCACGTCATCTAGCATTCCTTTAAATCTTACCTCTTATGCCATAATAACTCGAACGCAAATACGATTACACAAAGAAGTGTTCCGTAGCCCATTGTGACCAGCGCGAAGTAGCATTCTGTGAAACCGATAGTGATGAAGCTAGTTTGACTCGCACATACTGGTTTTCGCGTATATAAGCGATATTCCTCGCGATATTTGAGTCCGTATTCTCGCAATTTTAGAGCTCTGAAAATAATAATTCCTGAGTGCCGAGAATTATTATATCATGAGATAGTTGGTTCGTACACACAGTACAATTTTTAGGATAACGTGACAATAAAATATGTTTTTAAAGCTATGTGATATTTTTACGTTAGATTTTAAACTTTAAGAAGCTTCATATCGAAATTTAAGGATTTAAAAACTCTACGTCTATGTGAAAATAATTAAAGGTATCTATTTACCCAGTTTTTATTATTTCTGAGTAAGGTGATTGCTCTTGTATCACAAGAAGCGGATATAAGACATTTAAGAAATCGATTTCAGTTAAACCGCACTTCTCCTCCTCCAAATATGTGTCTTGCATCAGTTGGTAAACCGTACCAATTTCACCATGAAATGCGAAGAGTTCGTTTCTTACGCGACGTACACCTTCTTCTACAGACATCCAGTTAGATTTGCTTCCTTTCGGCTCGATTCGATGTTTTAGTATTGTCTTTCTAATGGAATCTTGGAAAGACTGTCATCCCACAAAAAACTTATCTGTTTTTGTATCTTTTGCTACATATTAATACTTTTTATGCCGTAATAAAAGTCGAAAGGTTTCATAATAAATTATATAATTGTAATTATTACATAATAAGAGTTCTTATATTGGGTCCGGAAAGTTCATGCCGATGAAGGAAAATTGAAACGCAGAAGATTTAAATTTTAGTATACATTTATTAAATTATATAGGTTAGTCGGCACGAACTTTCCGGACAATCCAATATTATTAATTTCCGCGAGTTTTTATTTACCGACCTTAAAATAATGTCTATTATATACTACATCCTGCACGCCCAGCTTTAAAGGACTGTTTAAGAGATCCGGAAGAGTTTTGATAGAATCTGTAGTAGATTGCAGCAAACTCACGATATTTGCTGTATAAGCCGCATAGAGACTCAGCGAGGCCAGTAATAACATAAGAGTAACAATTCGAGACGAAACTCTGTAGGGCTCGTACGAATATCCTACAAGAATTTTATAAATTTTATGTGGAACGAAATGAAAATAATTTAATCCATTGTAAAGTATAGTATAAATATTACAGTTTACGTATTTGCGAGAAAGATAAAATTTAATATCTTAGAGATTTTTGAATAATATTTGAGAATCATGTTAGTAATATTCCAAGTCTACGATTATTACCGAAAACCGTTTCTTTACCTTGCTGAGAAAATGCGCCTAAAAGAATGAGAAGATTATCGCTGACTGTTGGCTTGCTGGGATTCATATTCCAATAGGCTGTTGATTTTAACATCCTATCGCGATTGTATTCCCATTTAATGGATAAGTACAGCAAACAAAAAATCAAAACGAAAAATACTGCAATTGCTATCCAGACGTTTCGTTGAAAAGGCAGAGTAAATATGTTGCTCACAGTCGACAGTAAAGGTCGCCGAAATATGAAACGCGAGCTATATAGATTTGTATATAAAATATCAATAACAGTATAATAAAACGAAGAATTATAATAAAAAGTTAAAATTAATAGCAATTTAATTTTTTTTTCAGTAACAAAAGCTAAATTATTAACTTTAATTGAAACTTTAATTATTTCCAGCCTTTCCCAAAAGTTGCCTTTAAAAAAAGATGTAGAAAATCAATTTATTATATTAATAAATAGTGTTACCTCGTATGTGTATACAATTGGATGTATTGCACAACACCGATACGTTCTGGCACGAGAAATGTAGCGGTACCGGCGATATCAATTTCACGCCGTTCCAACATCCCGATCATTCCATTCCAAGAACCATTCTCAGTGCGATATCCCCAGTTGTTCGTGACTTCGAAACTTATCCTAAAGCAAAAGTATATAATTTTTAGTCGTTGATAAACACAATATCTTAACGAGCAATGAATACATATATGCTGCCATATATATAAATATCAAATGTGTATATTTGTACATATTTATATGTCGTATTATATCATTTGTATATCTATATTTGCTGGGCTGTATTTCATAATCCGCAAATTATCATATTTCATATAGTATCTCGTGTTCATGAAAGTAAATAATTTTTTTATTCAAAAACGATTATTTGATCAAAATTCTTTTATCAGAATTCTTAATTTATTTGATATTGAAAAAAGATGTATTGATCAGGTAATAGATTCAGATAAAAAAATATACAAACTTATATTCATTTATATAAAAAGTCGCTTCATCTTTAATTAAATATTTTGTGCGAGTATTTATACGATTATTACAGACGAGCAAAGATTTAAAAAGTTATATCGTAATATTTATGGTTTAGTAATAAATTTTGACTTTGAAGCAGCCAACACCACAATTAGAGAGTACATGCAGTAATCATGCAAATTTGTCTGTTATAATAATTAATAAATATGATTAAACGAAATTGATTAAACGTAAACTTATTTGATTAAACGAAACATGATTAGATCCATTCATGCATCTAATTATGTAGTTCTCTGATTAAATCAATTTATCATTGTTTTTGACGTATGAAGGTATATCGCTTGATTACTTCGCTGTAACCTCATTAATTAACCTTGAGCTCGAATTTATTACGTCGTTTGAAAGCTTGCATTCGTGATTTTAAAATTGGCAAGACAATTTGTTATAAATTTGGTATAAATTATCTCCATTTCATGGATTTATTTCAAACATCCCAACAAAATATTTGGCCGTTGTGATATTGAAGGTCAAACTCACGTTGCATTCATTCGGTTCACTAAATGCAGTATCCATGGATAATTAGCCTTTGTGACAGGATCTACGGGTTTATCCTTGAAATCAGTCAAATGATTGATGGTGTTAGGGTCTGTCATCTGTATACGTGCAATAGTAATAAATCTTAAAAGAAAATATCTCTTTTGTTAAAAAAAAATGGCACTTAAAATGAAGATTACGTCATAGCATTTTTGAAATTTTATTATTGACGTCGCTTGTATTTTGATTTTTGTCTAATATTAAATGTTATACAGATATTTTATTAGCTTGTATACAGAATACTTTGACGTCTCATTGGTATTTAAGTGCACTATGACGATTATATTTCAAAGTACCACGAGACAAGATTTAAGTGTCGTCTGTTGAAGATTTTTCCTTCGTGCTGAAGCCACATCGAAAGTGCTCATTTTCAAACCGTTTTCAATCGTCCAATTTCCACGATTTTCCCTCATTACACTTCTCTGCGGACTTGGTCGATATATGGATGATAATTCGAAAAAATCACCATCGAATCTTTGCGCAAGGATCACATCGCTATCAGGATAAATCGCCATATCCTCGAAGATTTCCAACACGGAGTCATTATATGTAAAAGTAAAATTATCGTTGTCGATTATCATTTTTCGATCTTGAAAAAGCAGCCACTTTGTCGGAGCGACGAACATCCTTTTCGAGTGTACCTGTCATTTCATATCAGATATCGATCATGATAAATTAGAAAATTGGTATAAGATACATAACGAAATTGTGAGTCTCATTAGTCAAAGTGTCAGCGAAATGTAAAGACAATTTTTTTTAATATATAATATGTTAACAGATAAATATTATATTACCTGTCATAAAATATCAATGGCGTAATCGCAACATAAATTCAACATATATAGGTTTTGATGTTCTAAATTATCGTAAATTTTCGGATTAAATTCTTCATAGGAATTATAAATATTGTGTATCAAGTAATTACTCGATAATATTCTTGATAATTTAATCGTATCATCTGCGAAAGGATTTAATTTCTAATAAATATCTTTTGCGTTATTTTTATTAATAAATAAAGATAGAAATTGTATTATATATGTATACTTGGAAGGAACGATTTTGTTGAAGTATCTAAAAATTAATCTAGATATAGATCTGAAAATAATTTTGTTGAACCTATCGATTCTTTGGCATTTTATCTGTCATCATTTCTGAGATAAGAAGTTAATATAATGTATTCTTTTAGCTAGACTTGTAACTTTTTATCGAAGAATGTAAGGTAGGTATATCTATTTTGGTTATTCAATGACATATTATTAAATTGATGAATCTACTTAAATAATGAGCAAAATATAAAACAAATAGAGTTACATGTTGCATGTAACTCTCAAAGAGAAATCATCTCCTGGAAGATCGAAAATTTATCTTAATAATCCTCAGAAAAGGATATTTATAATCTATCTCTTATTTAATCTTCCAAGAATATAAAATGTCTTGGAAAAATATGTAAAGAAGGAAAATAGAAAAAAAAATAATTGATGCTAGAGTTTCTTAGAATTTATTTATCCATATATTATCCCTCAAGAAACTCTTATCTTTTGGCACGTCATTGTTTTTTTTTTCATTTTAGATTTAAGGAAAAGAAAGAAAAAACAGTAAGAAGAGAAAGCCTGAAATACATTGAAACATTTGCCTTATGTTAGTATGTAAATACGTCAAAATAAATATTATTGAGATAATGTTCACATATTTACACGTTTACACTGTATTTAGACTCTGATTAATTCTTTTCTATTATTTATTGTACGAGCTGTCTCGATGTTTACGAATAAAAATATTGCACAGCAAGAAAGTTCTCGAAAAAATAAGGAAAAAATAAGGAAAAAAAAATATTATAAAAAAGCTTTTTTGCTATTTTTATTCCAACCAATAGTTTTTAAAATACGAAAATTTAAAATTGCCAATCATAAATTACAGTTAAACGGCTTCTTATCGTGAGCCACCACTAACACCATTCGATATCTACAACTCAAGGACAGAGCTGTTTAACTGTAATCCGTAATTGTAAACCGTTTGCAATTTTAAACCGTCATACTTAAAAAAAAATCGCAAATACTTTATTAACTTTTTTTTTCGAGAACTTTCTTGTTCTATTATTTTGTGAATTTTGGAACATTCTGTAGAAGATCATTTTTTACTTTCTCTATTAGTATATTTTTTGCAATTACAGCTAATAGTTGTTATAAATTTCGAGTGCTTCTTTCCCTCTTTAATGAGCAACTAATATATAAAAAATTATAAACATGAAAATCTTGCCATAATTAATGCACAGTTGTAGAGATATTCTCGAAGGTGGGAATAGAGCGGGTGTCGCGTTCACGATAAATCTGACGATCACGTCGTCGACACGAAATGACGCGATTACGTCATTGCCGAGTGATAACGCAAGGATGTACAGGATAATAAGGATCATCCCGATCGCGCTTGTCTCCGCTGACTGCGGAAATTCTTCAGGATCGTAAAGAGACTCGATTGTTTGTTCACCATTTATTGTACCATAATCTCTCGATTCATGATTACATAGCGATTTGCGTAATTCTGCACATTGTAAAATTACGAATCCGCAAAAAAATTATGGACAATCAAGGTAACGAGCGTTATTACGACTTGTGAAATATTCAGGGTACATAATAGGTGCTTGTTAACGTCTGTCAACAGATTATATACTTCGGATGCTTGTCGAGACACGATTTCACCAGCTTTCCTCGTTCTTAGGAATGCTTTTTCATCCCTCTAAGTGCACTATTTAAAACAATAATGGCAGTTAAAGCACTATAAATCCATGAAGAATGACAGGCCTAAGAGACTTAGCCTATTTCCAATGTCGCCTGTATGATTTTCGAAAGATTTTCTTGCTTGTTTTCTTATCGTGAAATGAAGGTTTGTATTCCGAGCACCTCTGGCACACATATTTGACGCACATGTTGAACAGTAGTAGCGATTATTATATCAGACAAATTTATTTAATATATATTAAGCTAAATATTGTTATATTTTAATTAAATATAATTAAAGATAGGAGAAAAAAATTTTGTTTACAAAAGTTTTATTTTTGTATTTCTGATTAAGGCAATATATTAAGTTCGGACGGTATTCGGACATTCAACAACTTTGTAAAATAATAGTTGTAATTGTTGTAATAATTATTTCCGAATTTCAGGAGTGCAGGTCAAATTGAAGTCATTGACTATGTAAAATAACGTAATCAAAAAATTTTGAGTCAATCGTGGCATCGGATAGTGCACATTTATGTAACTTGCCTACAAGGTAAATTATCTTAAATATAATTATTATAAATTGATAATTGCATTTAGTTTGAATTTTTCCATCATGTTTTGAATTAAAATAATGAATAGATTACTACTTGATCAGTTCTAAAATCAAGAAATAATTAAATATTTTTTTTATAAATAGAATAGCTGTGATAAAGTAGGATTTTTTCAATATGTTAATTTATTCGTTTATGATAAATTTTTTTATTTTTTAAGACAGTGTTGGTTTAGTAGGCCTCTCTCTACAATTTTCAATGAAAAATAATTCTATGTATTATATAATCGTAATTTACAAAAAATATTTCAGTTTTTTATTTCGTTTTATCACCCTTATCTTTTTGGAAATCTGCCATTCGACTGATATTGCGGCGAAGAAAATTGTTATACATCCAATATTTTTTTATTTAAAATCTGTAATACTTTAGCAATTTGTAATTCAGATATTGTATAATAACTTTTTTTTATTCCTAAAATAAAAATTAATTTTATTGATTTATAAAAAGTAATTGACGTAAAAAAAAATTTTTTTTAGATCTTGTCAGAATAGTCCTTCATTTAAACTAAGATATTTAATATTTATATAATTTAAAGCTACAATATATTATATTTTTTTATTAATTTTATATGATTTGCTTTCGATATATCGATATACATAAATTAAAAATAATTTTTGTATCAGGTATACAAATGAATAATCCAAATTTTTTTAGTTAAATTCAAGATTTATTTTAAAAGAAACTTTTTAAAACAAATTTTTTAATAAAAATATAAATTCGCCGTTGCTTTTTATAACTTTCAGGCAGCTGATGAATTCCATCTCGAAAAAATGCTGTGTCTTTGGACACTATAAAGTTATCAAGCCATTTCTGGATCTTATCTACTGATTGGAAGTGGGTATTGGACAAGGTGTGTTGCATCAACTGAAATAGATGATAATCAGATGTCAGGAGCAATGTCTGGTGAATACGCAAGGGTACTGCAAGACATTCCAGTCAAGATTTATTATAATGTCTTTTGTGTTGGAAACAATGTGTTGTCTGGCGTTGTCATGCAACAATTTCATAGGATTGCCAGTATATGGGCATTTCTATTTCAATTCTTGACTCAAGCAGATTAATTGGCGTTGCTAGCAATCCGCAACTGTTTCATCCAATTCCAACAGCTCATAATAGAGTATGCCCTTCGTATCTCACCAAATGCAGAGCAGAACCTTCTTTCCGAAACGCTTTGCGACCGATGTTGTTAGTTCGCCGGGATTTATCCATGACTTTTTGCATTTAGGAATGTCATAAAGTATCCATTTCTCATCGCCTTAACGATTTTCCATAAGAAAGACTTTCAATTGCTTATTGAAAAGAGAAAGACATGCTGCCATTCATTGATTTTTGTTGGCTTCAGTGAGTTTATGTGGAATCCATTTTTCTTCTTTTTAGATCTTATCCATCTCTATGTAAGCGTTTGAAAATGATTTGCTGTGCTTACTTCCAATTCTGCAAGCTTCTTTTGCGTTTGTGCCGAATTCTCAGCGAACAGTTGTTCCAAATCATCGTTGTTGCATTTTAGAGAGCCACCAGGGAGTTATTTGTTGATCGCACTGAAATCACGCTTTTAAACCTCTTAAACAAATGCACGTATCGTACGATACAACAACCTTCGTCGAGAAAGGAACAAAATTGATTCGCATGCTCTTGTAGCATTTTTTCTTTGTTGGAATTCATATAGCATATAGTGTCGGATATGCACTTTACTTGTTGCCATGTTTGATTCTATTGAACTGAATATTTTTGAAAATTATGTTGGACCTATCGCTAAAGGTGCGTTCCGAGTTACGCATGAAGCGCATAATGTATTGTTTTATTCTTCTTTATTATTTGATGAACAACGGACAAATGATACATCATGCGCGTAACTCGGAACGCACCCTTAGTATAGGCCCAACATAATTCTCAAAAATATTCAGTTCAATAGAATCAATCATGGCAACAGATAAAGTGTATATTCGACACGGAACGCACCCTTAATGTCGTTTCTAATAACTATATGTCAACACTACATAATCCGCAAAAAAGCGGGAAAATCAATGATTTTAAAATTAATTTCTAACTATTAAAAAACATTTGGATTATTCATTTGTACACCTAATAAATTCTTTCAAAACCGAAAGATATAAAATCAAATACTTTATTTATTTATTTTACATTCAAGTGTTAATAATTGGATTTTATGGAAATAAAACTTTCCCGTGATACATGATGCTTTAATGTAAAAGTCTCTTTGGTGGAAAATTTTTATATAAATATTTCGTCGAAACATTTAACAGTACTTGTTCGCAATAAACGTGCAAAATGATAATTATAATCTTAGTTTTAAGTCTGTACATATATGCTATATCATGATATCATAAAATGATAAGACTCAATACTCATATAATCGGTTCTGAAAACTTCTATTCCATGTGCATACAACATGGGCGTTAATTTTTTCAAGTGTCTCCCATTACGCAATGACGAAGTTCGTTTTTTAAGCGATGCAATTACGTACATTTATACATCTGCGTTTGTATTTATTTTTCAGAGGAAAGGCAAACATTGCATGTTAAGTCGAAATTTATACGTTATTTATGTATTTCTTGAAAATTATATTTAATTACTAACGAGAATTCGACAGTGAGCCATAAGTTGACGAGCACTCTTGTTAATCATTATAAATTCTCAATTAACGAGAGAAAACGTGAACGGAAGAAAACTTTTCACTTTTCCCAAACATTTCACCCGTGTGCGAAATCGTGCTTGTCGAGGAGATCATGCGGCATATCTCCGCAATTAAGCGGAGCGAAGCGAGCAAATCACGCAATTATAAGCGAGAGATACGCGACAATTGCAACATTTCACGTAGACAAGAGATGATTGCGCAACAATTCAATTCATAATAAACAGCAGATTTCTCTAAAGAAAATTGCGTTTCACGTGTCCTTAAAATTACTTTTGCACTTTTAATCCTTTTTCTTGTTTCAGTAAATAAATAAATAATGGATAAATGGCTTAAAAATTGAGGCAATATATGAATAAATAAATGCATGAATGAATAACAGATGTAAGAAAAATTAAGAATCTTTTTTGATTTGTTGTAATTCTGCGTTATACTTATGATGGACTCAACACGGCGACCGTACTGTTTTTCAAGCACATGAAAGTTTCATAGATTGTTTTTGTAATAAAATTCTTTGGATAAAAATAGTCAATAATCAATTATGTCGCATTAAATTTATTTATTGAAATAAATTTTCCTCATGGATTACGAGAAATTAAGAGATATTTCGCAGATTACGCTTTTAGCCACGTATAGATCGAAACTTTGTTTGTTGCTTGCATCGGTTGCTCGCGTGATTAGTTAGTGATTGTCACGTGAGACGAGCCTCCTGCTTCTTATCAATGCTTGTTCACGAGATCACTCGATCGATATGAGCAAACATCGCATCACACGTGCCCAGAATTAATCATCTCAAGATTATAAATCCGTGGGGCGCGATTTAACAACTAGTTTTATTACATCTTTAATAGTCTGCATGAAATGTACGACTCTCGATCGCGATCGAATATTTCACTTGTAGACAAGATGATAATCCATTGCGCAAGATAAGACTTCGTGGAAGCAACTACGATTGCGTATTTCCTCTTTCGAAAGAGACATGTTCTTGTCACATTCTTATTTTAAATTTATCTGTGAAGGCAATCTGATAAGGCTTTAAAGAATTAATTTAAAGATTATATTCTTCTAGTCTTTCTTTAGCATTGTATTAGGAATTATTTATTCGCTATTGCTTTATTGCGCAGATTATTTCAAAATCTTAGATAAGCTTAATCGCGATGTCGGGGAATTTTACATTTATCAAATATCTATCAAAAGTATCAATTTTATTGAGACATTTGCTACTTCCAGAGTTTTGAATACCGAATATGTATCGATTTTTATATATTCACGCAGTTAGTTGATAATAATAAATCGAGTCTTTGATGTATTACTTTGACCGTGACTTTTGTTTCGAAAATGAAATCGCAAGAAAGTTCATGTTTATCAGCCGGAAAGAAACTTTGCTATGCGCGGCTTGGTAAAATGATTAAACTGCATAGCTCGTTTGCTGACAAAAAGGAAAAGGACGGAAACACGTTGCGATGCTACACTTTCTCGTCACTCGAAATGCGACCTGGTAAAATTACGACCACGCTTTCGCCGTGGAAATTTTTTTATAACATGACTAATGTTTCCGTAAACCGGGACCGTCGTAGGTGTATGTAATTGGTATCATATAATTACTTGACAAAACACAAAGTCGCGTCGTACTATTTGTGAGTTTATTCGTGTATCATGAAACAATCGTTAACGCATTATTATACGTCATATTTTCATTAACATTATGATTGTTTCGTGATACACGAATAATAATTCACGGTGCGACGCGACTTTGTGTGTTTTATCAAGTTATACTGATATTTTAATTGACAAGTTCATACAATCATACTTATACTGAAAAAAATATTAAATTTTAATAAATATATATTTGAATAGTTCTAAATGTAAACATTTATTTATATAAAAACCGTTGATTTAATAATTTGATTTAATTATTTTTTATTATAAATATTTATTTACTATAAGTAAATGTTTATTTAATACTATTCAAAGAAATATTGTCAATATTTAGTAAATTTTTTTTCGGCACACACACAATTTTTTTTTTTAAATTTCTAAATGGACAACTATGGGGTACAAAATATTTCAATAAATAGCAACGTTTACGATTTTCACGTTTACAATATTACAATTCGCGTTAGTACATTCTCGCTGAACTTTAAATAAAGTCTAAATAATAAATTCGCCATATATATTGTATACGTTAGAGTACAAGTAATTTAATGTTTGAAGAATGCAGAATAAAAAATGCGACAATGCAGCTATTACATAATTAACTAGCCGTTTCATTGCAATAAGAATATATATGCTGTCCTTATCACGGATGCGCCACGCACAATGTATTCAATCTCTTTATCGCCTGCGTCATTTAAATTGGTAACTATGTTAAGAACCAAGATTGACGGAAGTGGAAGGGACGGAAGTGGATAGGACTGATATAACTTGCTAATGGCAATGACTTGGTCGACGTGCCAGTTTATCGACCTGCGAATGAGGCCACAGTGATGGGGTCTGTGGGTCACTCAGAGACCCACCGATGATGATGACGATGACGGTGACATGCCGCAAATAAGAGACTCTGACAACATCGCAAGAGTCATTACCTCGTGAACGAGTCTTCGTGCCGAGAATGAGTTACGATTCCGGTGTGGAGAAGTAGTTCTCGTTAAGAGACGACCGCCTTGGAATTTCTGCTCAGAGACTTAGCGAACTTGCGCACGCAGTCATCGACTTTCCGCGGAAGAATTATATGAACCGGTGATTTTCCATAACGCTCACCTACGTTTCATTGTACATTTCTGAGAGAAAGACACATAATTGATAATATAACTTTAATGAATTATCTTCTGTAATATTTCTTCATTTTATTCGATTGACTCACAATATTATTATAGAACAAAATTAATTCTTATATCAAAGATAATATGATATAATAGAGATATTGGATTAATCTGATTGTTGAGCCGTATTTATATCAATCGTATCGATCTGTCTGAATCTTTGTCTGATATAAGTTTTTATTATTAATTATTTGCGATAAATATTGGCATAACTGTCTCGATTTGTTTAGAATTAATTAACATTCCTGAAATATATTCGCTGTTTAACAGAATCGCGGAATTATATGTTCATCAAGTTCTTATTTCTATATGTCAATAAATTTTCTATATGTCAATAAATTATCTGACATAATTAGTAGTGATCAATTTTTAGACTACATCGAATAGCGCAAGATTAATTATATCACGGTATCACAAAATCAATAATTTGGATCATATATAATATTGCAATTTTAAGAAAAAATAATCATTCTGCAGTTTCCCATATTGAAAATAATTTACTTAAAGAACATAAAAGATCTACAGTCATCATCAAAGGAATATTGTAATAGTTATTTTTTTTCTCAGAATAAATAGTTACGAGAGAAATTCTTTTATGTACCGTTAGTCTTGGCACTATATATGAGTAGATTTGGCGATGTGCATCATTGACATTGAAAAACAGCTAATATCGTTCTTTTTTCAAATTTAAATAATTTATCTTGCATATATTGCTCTATTGATTATTATATCAGATAACTGTTTAAAATTAGGAAATTTGTTTTGCTGCCTATAAATTCTTCTAGCTATTTTTCTGCATTACACGTATGACTAGTATTTTAAGAGATTTGATTAGTATTTTAATAATTTATAACTTATCATTAATTAGTCATGAGTTTTCTTGTACTACACGTCTTAAATATAAATATTTTTTAGTTATTGATATTAAATGAATTAAATCAGTTAACTTTAGTGAATAAAACAAATATAATAATAATAATAATAAGTGAAAGAGTGAGTGAGAGAGAGAGAGAGAGAGAGAGAATGAACAAATAAATGACTCGCTATTTATTAGATATTCTAGGATACAATTTTCTTAAGTGTAAGAATAA
>Ga0157364_1003158_pt1 | contig 15863 bp, 18 predicted proteins | sample AttsexASBM2_FD_111476 | JGI IMG/M metagenome (GOLD analysis project Ga0157364, IMG submission 111476) | Fungus gardens microbial communities from leaf cutter ant in Ribeirão Preto, State of São Paulo, Brazil - Atta sexdens ASBM2 | ecosystem: Host-associated > Fungi > Mycelium > Unclassified ...
ACACACACACACACACACACACACACACACACACACACACACGCACGCACACACACACGCACACACACACACACACACGCACACACATAATGTAAAATACTGAAAATACATTTAATAAAAACTGCAATGGATGATTTCTCCATAGTTTAAGAATAAAAATTAAGAAAATAATATATGTGATCTACACAAAATATACATATACTACCTATGTAATCTCATAATCTAAAAAAAAAAAAAAAATATATATATAAAAACTTAAATTTTTCAAAGAAAAATTTTCAGAAAATCATTACATAGCTTTCTCAGGCCAAATGTAATCACGAACTGTCCGAAGATCCAAGTCTCACTTGTGAAACATTTGAAATTGCGAAGATAATTCAAAGCAATTCAAAGGAAATTTACAAAAACAACGTAAAGACCGGCCTTATCGACGAATTTCGAATTTCTCAACGTTCGCCAGCAGATGGCGATTACACATGGCGTCAGTAGGATGATAAACAACGTCGCGGCCTTCAAATCCGTGTCCAATCGTCGGTGACCTCCAAGACTTTTCAAATTTGAACGTAAAATCGATTGACTGTTATTGTTTAAAATCTGAGTGGAAATGTGGGTTATGTGTGATCACGTCTGAGCAAATTCGCAAAGTTTACGCGATTGTGAAACGATGAAGGACTGCTGATACAAGTGATAGATCCGTTCTTCGAATTGTTCGTTGGACCATCATCACGATCGAAACAAAGGATCTATACGATGTTTACTCCTATCAAATCTAAGAGTTCCGGCGTGTTAAATGACACGGTGTTGAGCACTCCACTGCCGCAGGCGACGTCCACTGTTCGCAGAAAAGCCATGTATGTTATCTCAGGCATTCTCTGAAAAAATCCTTTATCTCCGCGAATCAACAGGCGTTTCATTAAAGGTCCCTTCCCTTTTGCGTATCAATCATTCGAACCAACTGTCGTTCTGCTATTCCTTTGATTCTTCATCAAATACTCATTATGTAGAGAATCACATGAATTATAATTGATTTTAGGTAACAGCTTTTGCTTTTCATTTTTACATAAGTGACATTGAAATTAAATTTATGTATTTTTTATACTCACATAATGACATCACTTAAGGTATGGTGAACGCAATGCTACAAACATTTTGAAGCGTTTTTTTAATTGGTCAGTTTACAAAATTCTTTCTTCTAATTGATCCAAGCGTTGTAGCAAGACTTTGACCACAGCCTTAATTCGATTACTTTGAAGTTATCACATAACAACATAGGTTTATCATTTCATTTTTAATGTGACTTAATAAGACTCAGTAAAGCATATGTCTCACGAGGTTGTATAGATTGTAGGTAAAACTTCATCAGTTGAATCTCCTCACTTGTCAGAATGAAAAAGAACGTGCATTCAACTGAGTTATGATTTCACAAATGAGAATTATTTGAGTTTTGGAGTGAATGGAGAAAGCAATTATTATTTATGGAAATGGGTCTTAAAAATGTTTTGTTCTAGATTGGAGAGCAAATTCAATGATAATTTGCAATCAAATGAGGAAAAGAGCAAACAGGATCTATTACATGACAATGAACCGACACAAAAAGGGGATACCTCGTTAGGTCTTCTTGATAATATGTCAGGTAACGAAATATTTTGAGAAATTTATGAACATTGAGTCATTAGAAGAATATGTAAGAGTCAAATGCAAGTGCAGGCATAAAATGAATAAAGAATATAATCTTAGAACACATATATGGTAACATCTCTAGTATTCTTGAAATAGATTTCCAAAATTTTCCAAATTACATGTTGTCTGCATTTTCAAGTCCTCTTCAGATACAGGATAATAAGCGAGAATCCAAACATCTTAGAAATTCTTTTTACACAGTCATCCAACTGCTTGTAAGAAGTTTTTTAATTGAAATCTAAAAATAATTCGACATGAAGGTTGTTAAAATATTCTTGAATTTTCATTTATTGTAATCTGAAGAGGACTTGAAAATATAGCTGAAACATCTGATTTTGTGAGTGTAGAAATCTTGCGAATAGCGGAAATCTCAATGTATATAATGATATTCTACAATAAGATTAAATTCTTTATTTGTTTTGCGCTCCTACACCTGCTTCTAACTTTTACATGCCCATTTTAATACGTAATAATTTATTATGATTTGATAAGAATTCTATTTATTTGTTCATGAGCAATTATTGTATTAGCAGAACTGTACTAATATATGACATTAATGACAGATCTTACGAACATAAGCACAGCGGAAGACGAGCAGAAATTGAATTTTTCCAATATAGATGCAGAACTTGAAATAGCCAGAAAACTTTTACAGAAATGTAGTGATAAGAATTCTATTCTAACCACAGGTAAATAAAAATAAAAAAGGATATAAGAATATCTATACACATAAATTAATTCTAATTTTAATATTAATTCGAACAATTATTTTAGATACAAATAAAGAAAATAATGCTAATATGCAAAATATAACGAGCAATATGCCAGTTTCAAATTTTATTTTACCAATTGAAGCTTGTATGTCCGAGTTGGACAAGGAGTGCAACATGAGTCACTCGGTGAGTAAAGCTAGTATACAATTAGTGTAGATTTCTATGTGTGATGTAAATACGACCTATAAATAGTTTAAAGTCAGAATATTTTAGAAAAAGTAAATAATTTCAGGTTACTTTTGAACCCAATGAAATAACAGCACGTTCATCTGGGATCAGTAGTAGTGCTAAAAGGCAATCTCTTATAAACCTATCTTTCCATGGCATTAGTTTCAATAAAAACGACGTAATGGCACTTAATAACGAAATGATGTCAGAAGAATTTCTATCTAACTCAAAAGGGGCTGAACAATTATCAATGGATCAAACTTGCTTTGCTCCGCATAATCTCACATATTGTATGCCAGGCATGAAAACAGAAAAGCAAAAAATAGACTTTAGCACTCTTTCTGGTATCATTGGAGAGCTAGACTTATCAATCGAGTATGTCTATTTCTGTATATATAAAGATACGTTATATGAAATACATGTTAATATAAATTATAGATCTTGTGCTGGACGGAAAGTATCTGTCGGCAGATATTTTGAACGTAAATCTGATGATATAGAAATGCTTGGAAATGGAAAAGCAAAACCAAATCTTAAAGTTTTGGAAACTCCTATAAAAACGGGAAAATTACCAGTATTAGTTGAATCGACTGTCTCAACAGAAGGTAATTACACAATTGTTAATAAAATAAAATAAAATTTCCTCATGTACATTAAAACTTATAGCAACAACATCGTCAATGGAATTGACAGAGAAAGAGCATGCATTTATTCCCAATGTAACAAGGGACATAGATGAAAATAGTATTATAAGTTTAAGCACTATTGTTAATACTTTAGAAGACGTTAATAGCGAGACACCACGGCGATTGGTTGATCAGCTTTTAATGGCACAGAAGAAGAAAAATCATTCTCTAATGTATAATAACACAAGAAAAGAAAACTCCGATGAAAAGTCTATTTTAGCAATGTCTATTGGAAATTCGAATAAGTTTGATGATAATGTAGAGAATCGTTCAACTAAATTATCAATAGATAGTAAAACCAAAAATGAAATTGTTAATATAAAGCAGGAACGTAGAAGTATATCATTTCCTTCAAATGAAAATGTGATGAAGGTTGAATCCTTCACGAATGTATCTAAAAAGAAAATGTTAGAGGATTCATGTAATGAAAACGTGGTATCTTCAATTAATCAAGACATAGGTATGTAAATTGAGATAAGATATTTACATTTAATTCTTTTATAGATTTTATTGCACGATATAACGTTTCAATCTGTATTCATGATATATCTGAGATTAGAGTATCATAATCAACTTTTTTTTATATTTTAAAAGATCAAATTAAAATTTTAATATAAATTTCTTGACATATGACTTTAACAACTAGGTGTATCGTCAACATCAGATCTTACATTTTCTTTACAAAATTCCACACTACCGTGCAATGATAAATTGACTGCATTGTCCTATGTACCATTTAAAATGAATAGAAAAAGTTTTGATGAAGAGAGCTACAAAAATTTGAATATTCAAAATAAAGAACAAAATATTCCTAATAATATGATAGGCTCATTGCTCTTAATGAACAATATGGATGTGCAAACTGATTCAAGTAGTATAGTTCATTTAATTATTAACTTAAAATATGTGATAGATATGATAGATATAACAATATTTTTTTTTTTCTAGAGAATATCATTCTTGGTAAAAATACAGAAGAAGCATGCAATTGTGTTGTTGGTTTGACGAATGAAGTAAATGTTGAACTCATAAATAATGGAGATAGATGGATCACGTATATCTTTAAGTTAATTGAAGTAGTAGGAGATACACAAAGTATTGAATTGAATATTCCTTCAAAGGAAATTTTAATAAATTCTAATAGTATTCAATCCACAAAGGTATAATTTAATTAATATCAGCTGAAAATGAATTTTACTTGTAACGATAATAACTCAATTATTTCTTTCAGATTGAAATAAAAGTACTAAAAATGTGTAAACCAATATTTGTAATACTAAATATATTTTTATCAGATATGGTAGCAAAATCGAAATGGTCTATGAAACACATAATCTTTGTTAATCCGGAGCAACTTGAGCTTGATATTGTATGTCCTGACAAACAAAATTTAGATTTTCAATATATTGGAGAAGAAACAATCAAAATTCTGCCTATAACATTTTATAATAAAAATAACGTTGCTGTACCTGTGAAACTGTTAATAGAAGTGAGATACAAATCTATTAAAAAGTAATTAGATCAATGTACTGAAAACTGATTATATATTTTCAACTCGTAGGAGGGCTCAAAAATGTTTAGCATTGATGGACCAACGCATTTTCTACTTGAACCACTTAAGAAATTTACCACTAATATAAAATGTGAAAAATCACGATCTACATCAGTAGGTAAGTTTTTCTTACACTGGCTGTATACTTTGTATACAGGCATTAGTCTACTGGAGATGTAAGAAAGTTTTGTTAAATAGATTCTCCGCAGAGACAGTCACAACATTGGAAAGGCAAACTAATTGTATATGTACAATCCAAAGATGACATTATATTACTTAAAAAAGAGATACCTCTTTACGCACAAATAGGTTTTTGTAAAATCCAAATCGTCGACACAGAAGTACCGATAATTATTCCAAGACAGCAAGGAAAATCAATAAACATCATTAACTCGGGAAATATCGCAATTCACGTATTCGCTTCTATCGTATCATTTGAAGGACATTCAAACGCGATGCAAGATTTTTTTATAAAGCCAGATGATATATTTTTGCAAGTTGGAGAAAGGAGTTCATTCTTAATTGTATATAAATCACAATTTTCAGATGCAAATTCTGTAAATAGTGAAAGGTAATAATTAATTTATAAATTATAAATTTATTTGTCTATCGTACTATTTAATTAGTTATTGTTATTTCTTCAGATATGCGAAAATTAAGTTAGTTGCCGGGAACAATGTTTACCATTATATTATAAGTACCGAACAAAAATTATTAGAATCAGAAAAAGAAAATTATTTACGTTGCCATACGCCTAATAATGTTGTATCTCTAAGTCCAGCAACATCACCACAAAGTGTAACTTCTAATAGGTAGGTTTTTATGAGTACACACACACACACACACACACACACACACACACACACACACACGCGCGCGCGCGCGCGCGCGTTTTTATTATTATTATTATTATTATCATCTTTTTATGTATAGATCTGGACCTTGCGATAGAAATTCACCAATCAGTACAGTATCTAGTTTAGCTGTAGCAGGACATGTAATTCCAATCAGAGCTACACACGCTGCTCTAGTATGGAATAGTGTAAAAACGGGAAAAAGTGAAACTAAAGAATTTACAATTCGCAACACGAGCAATAACAAAATTAAAATTCAAATAGAGATATGTGATGACAGTAAGAGTTTTAAGGTATTGCGTATACATATATATTTTGTTATGTCATTTGAAGAAAAAGTTACAATTTATATTAATATCTGTTATAGTTTCTTGGAGATAAACAGACTATCAACACAAGCCTAGTACTAGTAATGCAACGTCAAGAAATTAAGACACTTGCAGTTGTGTTCAGTCCTTATAGCGTAGGTTCAGTAGTTGGAAAAATTACTATCAAACATTATACAAGAGAGAATAATGATTCTCAGCAGTTTAAAAGAGTGCGTATATTTAATGATACAAAACTTTTAACTTACTTTTCAATAAGAAAAAAAAGAGGAAATATTTATAATTTAAATTGACAGATACCTTTGTATGGATACGGAGGTTGCAGTAAAGTAAAAATTTCGGGACCATTTAAAGATTCGAGTAAAAAATTGTGGTTGTCACTTGGCAATTTATATTCTGAAACTATGACTTTGAACGCTAGTATTAGACTGGATAACATTGGCGATTTACGTTCATTCGCTAAAGTCACAATCATACCTAAAGGTTTGGCTAAATTCTAATTAATTCTCTCCTATTTATATTTTACATATTAATATGAGTTACGTAGAGATAAACGTATTTGTATATTTTAGTTATTTCTCCAATAATGGATTCTAGTTGGCATATAAATCCAAAAGAAATAATACTTAATTCTAAAGAATCTCAAGAAATAACAATACAATTTCATCCAAAGAAAGAAGACTTTGCGTCACTGCAACGTTCGGAAGTTTCGCATGTGGCAACGATAAATGTTATTTATGGCGATGAACCAACCCGTTGGCGAATACGCAGGTAAACGTACGCTATGTATTCAGACAAATAGACATTTGATTATTGACATTAATTTTCAAACTAGTAAACATTTTTTTTTATCAGATTGTATAATAAATTGAAACAGTCAGGTGAATCGATTGGAAATGAAAATGAAGCATTCAAGAATATTGTGCATCCTATATGTAAAATTTTTCCTGGAGAACAACTAATTCCTGGTATAACATTAATTCGCGATTCTATTGTAAGTATATACAATTATATTATTTAGCCTCATTACTGTTTATGTAATAATGACAGCGTGTATTTAAATAGCTAAACCTAAATGATCTATGTACTGGCGTTCATCAATATGAGATAATGCTCACAGTGGAAGCATGCGCAGATGATACTTTGCCTGTTCATTATGATACTGATGAATCAGAGATGTATCAGTCTCTTATAAGCGATACTACTCATTTAGATGAAGCGGGTGGAGCAAGTTTCTTCGCTTCTCAGTAAGAGATCTTTTTATTAGTATTTTTCTTCTAGTATGCATATTTCTCATTATGCTTATCAATTTTTTATCTATGTCAACTTAAAGATTTCTTAAAAAGATTTCTAAAATATCTTGTTAATGTTTTATTACACAGAACTATAGAATATGAAGTTCAACATCCTGAATTGCAAGGAGATCAATTCACTGTAACTCCGTCCACCATCACTCTGACTCCTCCAGTAAAAAATGAAGCAACCGTGACTATTCTTAGCTTTTTCAAAACAGCCGAGCCATTTCAGACCAGTCTATCAAATTCAGATTACTTCAGTGTTGTTCCTGCAGAAGGAATGTTACCTAGCAAAAAGAGCTTTCCTTTAAAGATACAGTGTTCACAGAAACTAGATCGTAATATGCAAGCTGTACTTGCGATTTATACAGAAAACAATAAACAGGATGTGTTGATTAAAGTCGCAGTGAGGCGATAATAATTAATCGGTTATACGAGAAAAATAATAATATTTATTTATATAATTATTGTAATTTAAGAGTTTTACAAAAAAAAACGATATTTTATTAATAATTTTTAACAAACTATCACGTGTTTTTCTTCAATACATTCCTAGTTATTTCAGTTTTACTTAAACTTATCGCAGAAGTCGTTAATGATGAAGTAATTTTAAATTGCGTATTGTATTTCTCTTTTAAAGTTAGTATTATCGATACCATATTTTTTACATCATCAATCCCTGAATGTAAATGTCCTTTTAATGGAACATTCAATCGCACAAGCATGTCCTTTAAGCTCTTAGGGTAATATCCGGTAGATTCACAAAATATGTGCTTCAACTCTACCCATTGCTTGAACTGATCCGGTAACGTAATATCATCCAAATCGCACTGACTCGGCAGCATAACTTTTAAATCCCAATTACCGCATGTGACGAACGAGCTTTTCTCAGGTTTGTCAAAATATCCTCCTTTAATCAACCATTCGCAGAAATTTGAAAACACATCCGCGAAGTAAGGTTGATCATCCACTGTCTCTTGCATGATCCCAGTTAATTCTGTACAGAACGGTGTGAGGGTAGGATGGACTCTGGGTTTCACATATGTATGAAACATGTCCTTCAGTTTCCAGTCGCAGGTAGACAGCACTGCGCATGGTAGCTCAATAATCTCCTGCGGCTTGAGCACGGTATCCCTCTCGCATGTGGCTTCAAAGTCCATCACAAGAAGGTATTCAAACTTTTGTACTACCTCGCGAGAACGATTGATCATCGTTCTGGGATATCTTTGGAGAATTCGATGGGCCATACTTATCCCTTGTACGAATGGATCATGTCCCTGTGTAGTTCCCAAACAAAATAAATATTTTTAGATTAAGTCTCTTGGTCTAGTTTGTCCTTTATTTACTCAGTTTTTCAGTAACTTCATTACTTGTTTGTTCAATCAATTGTGAATTTATCACGAGATTAAATTTTATGCAAAATATGCTGTATTTATTATTACATCAAGGTTGTTGGCGTACATCACTATCAAAAAAACTGTGAAACTTGTTAAACACTATCAAGTAGCCTTAATCCTTAACTGTGGACATATGTTTTTATTGCACACTGTTATAGGACAAGAATTCCTATTTTTGATATAAAAAGGGAAATAGCTTAAGACTTAATTACTCTCTAAATTCTTTGGAGGAGATCTCACTCTAAAGAGTGAAAATTGAGTCAATTCGAAAAAAAGAGACTCAATTTTTTCAATCTTCAAGATCCAATTCCTCCAATATAAGATTAACCTCAATCTTAACTTATTGTTTTTTCTTTTTTTTAATTTTTAGAATTAGAAAAAGATAATGAACACCAAAATTAAAATTAAACTTACATTGATAGAATCAGGCCTAAGAGTGAGATTTCACTCTTCAAGATAAGATTCACTCTAAAAATTTCAGAGAGTAATATATATGCTTTTATTTGCACACCAGTAGAGAGAACTTTCACTTTTAGATATAAAAAAAAAGAAAATGAAAATAATTGCTCTTCACAATATAGACGATCTTGCTGTTAAAATTTAATTTTAATTTAAAAACAGGTGTTGATCGAGTTTGTGCAGAAGAGTGGCACAAGAGTCCCAGAGACTCCCACAAATAATCCGCATCCACAGTTGAGAATCAGAACTTTCATAGTTTAAAAACATATATTTTCCAACATTACCTAACAATCAATTTTTTTGTGAATTAATGCAATTCTGTTAAGAGAAGATCAAATTTGAACACGAGTGCGATAAATAGACGCGTGTTGGAACGATTTCACGTTTGCGGAACACACAACAAAGTGTGACTACGTCGCCATATTCTGCGCGATCGGAGCAACCGGCGAAACGCGCGGCAAGAGTATAACCTTCAAATTATTCAAACAGTTCGAGCGTGATATAACCTTAGAAGCTGAAGTCGCATTACTCCACTAACCGGATATTATTTTCCAAGAAAAGTCAAACGAGATATTGAGAGCCGACGATTTTATGACACGATGACATCCAGCAATGAACAACAAGTAAATTTACCATGGTGAGTACGAAATTTGAGACATCGACAACAAGGAACACCGACCGAGAATTTTCTTGTATTTCAGGGTCGAAAAATATCGTCCTAAAAGCCTGGATGAACTTATTTCCCATGAGACGATAATAAAAACGAGTAAGTAAATAACGCAAGTAAACAGGACGCGTAAATGTGTGTAAAGCGTTTTTATTATAAGATGAGAGAGAAATTGTACTTGTTACAGTAAACAAGTACATTGATGAGAATCAACTGCCGCATCTTCTTCTCTATGGACCACCTGGGACAGGAAAGACTAGTACTATACTGGCGTGTGCTCGTAAACTCTATACTCCAGCTCAGTTCAATTCAATGGTTGTGTATCTGTCACTGAATAATTCTATGTCTCTTTATTTCATTCATGTTCCTTACTTTATCTACAAGTATTTAGGTATTAGAATTAAATGCTTCCGATGATAGAGGTATAGGCATTGTGCGAGGCCAAATCCTGAGTTTTGCTAGTACAGGCACTATGTATAAATCTGCGTTTAAATTAATTATCTTGGATGAAGCTGATGCTATGACGATCGATGCTCAGAATGCACTTAGAAGAAGTAAGTGCATTATCTCAATATTTATAGATTGTAAGATATTAATTACAGAACATTAATAAAAATAAATGTTAATCTGATATTAATTTTAGTTATTGAAAAATACACGGATAATGTGCGTTTCTGTATTATATGCAACTACCTCAGCAAGATTATTCCAGCTCTGCAGTCTCGTTGCACCAGGTTTAGATTCTTACCTCTTGCAGCGGAACAAATAATACCAAGACTGAATCACGTCATTGAAGCAGAGAAGTGAATGAAGATTTATTTTATATCTAATTACTTGATTCTTTTTTATCCTGAGATCTTTCGTTAATGAAAAACTTTTGTTAGTTTAAAAGTTACGGAAGATGGCAAGCAAGCATTGATAACGTTAAGTGGTGGTGATATGAGAAAAGTAATAAGCGTACTTCAAAGTACATGGTTTGCTTATGGTGCTGTGAACGAAGAGAATGTGTATAATTGTGTTGGACATCCGTTACCAAGAGACATAACTAGTATTGTAAACTGGTTGTTAAACGAGTCTTATGATACATGTTACAAAAGTATCCTTTTACAATAACAGATTTTAGAGATAAGGCAGCTCTTTTGATCGGTATTTACACTTTAAAATCGTCTTAAAATGCTAATATTGTTGTGATTGGTTTATGATATTTTAGGATTACATTTAAGACAGTTTTAAATATAAGAACCAGTTATGAATGAATACTAGCTTTTATATCAAATTTTATATAATTCTTAATATATATTATGTAGAGATTCAAGAACTGAAGTTGAACAAGGGACTTGCGCTGCAAGATATATTAACAGAAGTTCACTCATATGTAATTAAAAGTATGTATTGTGTTCAATACATATATATATGTATCTGACATGCTTATAGTTACTAATAAGTATTTTTTTAGTTGATTTTCCTGATCAGTTACTTACTGACTTATTATGCAAAATGGCAGAGATAGAGAAAAGATTGGCTTCTGGATGTCGTGACAACATTCAATTAAATTCTCTTATATCTGCATTCTACAGTGTTCGCGATATTGAAACGTAATATCTTCTATCATGTGGATTGAAAGATTTTGTAAATCTAAAAATACTGAATATACTTTCTTAAGATAAAAACTATTGTTTGGTATGTATATATTACATTGGCAACATCAATATATGAACAATGAGGATATTTAATCTAATAATTTAGATTACTATTTAAAAAAAATAAAGTGAATTTTTAAAGCAAAAAAATTTCTCGTGAAAGAATAACAGTCCTTATTTTTCTAGAAATATTTGATAAATACATCAGATCACATATATGTCATAAAAACGTAATAAAATTATCAATACAATGGAGCTGATTACATATTTACGATCAATCTAACTTCATTCCTCATAAGACTTCCTCATAAGATTTTTCGGGAAATAATAGAACTATAAAAACAATGTATATCTTAGATATAAGTTACAATACGAGATTGCTATCGGTCGCTCGGTTTCTCCGCTTAATTGCATTCTGGCGTGCGCCTTACCGACAACATACACAAAAATTAAAAATATTCCGTCAAAGTAGCGAATCAGTCGAGTCACCATCGATTCCTTGGCGTCATAAATTACAGCCCTCGTTCCATTCGCCATCACCCCTCTTCCTACCGTTGCCTTTCGAGATCGTGATGATCTCCTTACGTGCGCTGAAAAGTGCAAACTTCATTCAAGAGATGATAACTTTCACGAGCAGACAGCAAACATGGATCAGAGGGTCGGGGGAGAACTCGGCGGCGCCGGGCTACAAGTCTGCAATCAGTGTATTCCGTACTCTTACAAGCAGGAGCGGATCGACAGTAGCCCGGCAAATGCCGTCCAATCAGCACGCGATCGTTCGAGCATCACGTCGACGGGAACCATATCGAAACTTTGGGCATGCGAGCCTCGTGTAAAGATTCTGTCGTAGAAAGGCTGACCTCACGTATAAATGTTACTCTTCATATTGCGTGGAAACGCGACGCAACGTAACTGAAATATCTACGGAATAGCTAAATTTAACATCTGAAAGTTTTCGTGGAAACGTAGAAATCATTCACAGAAGAAATCCTACTGCGAATAATAGATTTATTGACAATTTTGTTAAATGAAATCTATTTCGTTAATCATTCGAAGATGGATTTATTGAATCTATTTAAATATTCTTTATGTTACATCTGCAAAACACTAAGAATTAGATGAAATGAGTCAGTTTTGAACGATTTTCACATATAATATAGCTTAATGTAAACAAGCTTAATAATTTTTTAGCTATAGTACAAATTTGTACTCTTTGATACACCATAACTAAAAAAATTATCTATTATTGAGTCCTGTGTCTATAACATCTTTTGTTCATCACATTTTAATAGCGTTTTCGATCGAGTTTGAGCTGACCTAGGTTGGATTAATGACGTTACATGCACTACTATTGGTTGACGTTACATGTTCTACCAATAGTAGAGCATGCAACGTCATTAATCCAACCAGATCGGTTTAAACTACGGTTGGAAATGCTATAAGCCACATTAGATGTAAAAATTAACTCATTCCAATTTTCTACATAATTAATCTTTTGAATTATTAAAACTTAGTATTCATTTTTTACACGACTTATTTTAGTTCCTTGAAATTAATTAGTTACCTCTTAGTCAACATAAATTAAATAGATCCAGCATCAATAACTTTGTTACAGATTTTAACATTATCTTCGAAAGATGAATGGAGATCGTAACCGCATAATGTAACAGCGGCACTTCTATTGCCACTCTCGATCTCTGTACTAATTAATAGCTGCGTTCAGCAGAATTATATCAAAGAATCGTACAATAATTGCAAAGCTGCTTTTTCGTGCAACACAACCAGTGCCTGTAGTTTTAAATTTTCTGCTACTTCGGAAAGCGGTAGTTCTTTTCGATATAAAATATTCGACGCGAGAGTTCCTTTCCTGTAGATTGTGTAAAAAATAGATGCGCGCTAATAGGGAACGAAAAGTGACAAACATCGTGGAGGAGAATTAAGGGAACTTTGGCAAGTTAATTATGCAAGCGTTTTCGTGTGTGCTAGCATAGGGATCGAAGGGTTTTTTTTGTGGATAAAATGAATCGCGGAAGACATCCGTTTTAATTTACGTGGCTGATATTCGTGTATCTGCGCGTCGTCAGTCGGCAGCGAACTCGTGCGACAAGCGTTACAGCTGTAGATGCGAGAGGAGAACATAAAGCGGCTTATATCTCCTGTAACGTGGCGGGACCCATCATCCCCCATACTGCTGTAAACCTATATGCAATCCATGCTAGTGGAATGACCCAACACTAGTCCCGGCACGCCATTACCTCCTCTCCACGTGCAATCTACTATATGTGTACAATCCGTCGTACGTACAATCCGTTGTATTTCTAGAATGCTACGAATATTTTACTGAACGGAGCTTATACACGCGCAGAAGTTCTGTCTATAAATTTAATACGTTCTTCCGGCGATGCGTGAAAGTACCATTTTCATTGCAACGAATGTTAAATCCTTGATCCTTTCAACGAGAGTCATGAAGTTTATCTGACAGAGTTATTAAGGTTCGACTTAATCACGGGATTATGTTTATTGGATTAGAGAGTAAGTTTATATGAAATTAATAATAACAAAATCTTTCCTTTTCAGCTAGAAATGATTGATCGATCGACATTGAATCAGCATCAATTCGATCGATCGATCATTTCTGGATAATTGTCTTTGCCTTTCGATTAATTTTAGGTCAATTTTATTTTAGGTCGATTATTTTTCACTAATTTTTTCGATCTAACGAGCAAAATGCTCGGGAATGAAACTTCCTTCTTATTATATGTATTTCGATTGGAAAGAAAAATCGACTCATTATTCATCAAAGAACTTATCGTTAAAATTTGCTGTACCAAAGATAGGATACTTTACATGTATAAAATATTTTAATCGCCCACTGGTGCCCTTTCCTCCCCTCCACCCGCGTTTACTACAAAAGAGTGGAGACTGGGCGTACTTCTCTGAAGTGGAAAGATCGAAGAGCTTCGAGTAGTATAGTGGATTTTGGCTTCCGATAAAATGAATTATTAATCCCTCTAATTCATTTCGCGAGTTATCATGCGCAAATTAGACCTCGATAAGTGCGCGCCATGGCTAACGCGAGATTATAATTATTCATCTCCTCATTAAGCAGCATTTCGCGTTAACAGCATTCGCAGAGCGTGGACCGAACGCATGGGTGTGGTACTCGCGAAAAGATAAATAAATAAATAAAGGTCGAAAAATTGATAGGGACCGATCACAGTAATTAAAACGGACAGTCCTCCATGAATGTCGGGTGGATCCCACAGAAATTCCGACCCCCAACATATCGCACAATCCGGGATCCGTTATTAATAATCGATGCCGACCCTCTATGGGAAAAGGAGGGGAGAAGGCGAGGAGAGAGAGAGAGAGGGAGCAGTGCGTCGAAATTAATCGGGGAAAAGTTCTCTTCGTTCCTCATAAAAGCGCGCGAGGCCACATATTCTTCGAATTAGTAATTAAATAACACTCAGGCGCGATACTGAACGAAACTTCCGGGTTAATAAGAACTTTCGAACTCCGCGTGCTAGCACGTCGATTCTGCCAGCTATTTCATGTTGAAAACTTGGCGCAGACGTGCCCTTAACTTTCTGCTTCGAAATAACTAATTCAATTAGTATATCAGTGCTAGTGTGGGGTTAACTACGTCTTCGCAAGTATACGTAATCCACGTTCCAGGTTTAACTTTGACACAGCGTATCCGCTCTTGAACTTTCGTTTTAGGCTGGTCGGCCGGTCGTCCAGTTCCGGAAGAATGATTTCCAAAGTATCTTCTGATTACCCACTTAGAGTACACGAGACATCGTGTTTATTTGCATAATGATTTACTTATTCAACATATTATTTGCCCGACGAGTTTTGTATGTCTTATCGTAAGTCATAATAAAATTTTCATTATCATGAGCATATATATTGATAAAATATTGTACTATATATACAATAATTAAGTAAAATTATATGAATAATTGAATAACGCATTTTTTTTATTTTACCTAGTTATCTAACTGTCGTTCGAAATTTTATAGATATTATATGGAATTTATCTTTTGCGATCATTTTAAGAAATTTTGATATGGATATAAATATATGACTGTGTTACGTGTAATAAAATTTCCATGTGAAATTTGTTGGGCAATATACAATGAAATAGTTACTCTCTTATTTCATTGACTTACAAGCCTCGCGAAATGTCAAATTTTGATTTTAATGAAATTGTATACATATATAATTTCTAAGAAGGTATCTTGTGTGTATGTATGTGTGTGTGTGTGTGTGTGTGTGTGTATGTGTGTGTCTGTGTGTGTGTGTGTGTGTGTGTGTGTGTGTGTGTGTGTGTGTGTGTGTGTGTGTGTGTGTGTGTGGTGGA
>Ga0157364_1003159_pt1 | contig 15863 bp, 13 predicted proteins | sample AttsexASBM2_FD_111476 | JGI IMG/M metagenome (GOLD analysis project Ga0157364, IMG submission 111476) | Fungus gardens microbial communities from leaf cutter ant in Ribeirão Preto, State of São Paulo, Brazil - Atta sexdens ASBM2 | ecosystem: Host-associated > Fungi > Mycelium > Unclassified ...
GTATGGCTCTTTGGATGGTCTACCAATATATGAAGGAGAATCAGGTTCGAATCCCGGATGTCCTAGTATTTTTTTCGTGTGTCACTTTTATTTCCTACAGCATTGACAAATGATATATTACCGCCATAGAAATTACACATTCCAATGTCATAATCGATACAATTTTAAGGACTAATGCTGAGTGTGGAGATTTGAATCACAAACGTTTGCTTCTTTAAATTTTCGATAACAAAAAATATATTTTCCGAGCATGCATGTATATTATATTTCTTCTTACATCATCTTTATAAAATTAAAAAAAAATGTGTTTTAAGCTTTTTTTATAAATATTTTCAATATAAGAAAATAAATTTTTTGTAAACTATAAAATGTAAATGCAAACAGCGTGATCTAAATATAAAATCTGTTTGATAATGAATTAAATAACACATCTAAACAGCAGTTAACAATTATCCAGTAAGTGTCTCTCTTTGATGCTCTTGATTATATATATCGCGCTTTGTAAATGCTCTTCTGATGATATTAATGATGTGACAGTTAGAGATTTAATGATCTGATGTTTTAATGAATCCCCTACTACTCTCCTCATTAAGTAATAAGGGATCCATTAATGTCCTGGTTCTCTAATTGATTGCCTAATCTTTGATCACAACAGTCTTCAGCTTACTGTGAAGAAAACTGATTTTATTCCGTATTTGCCGTATTTGCAACATATGTATTTCTTGTATATAACATTCGAATTAAAGTCATTATATTCTGCAGCACATCATATTATAATTTGCTTCGTAGAATTCAATATTTTTTCTTCCCATCTAAAAATAAATGAACTGTGAATTAGAACATATTTTACAAATTTCAAATTTAATTAATTCCTAATTAATTAATTTCTAATTAATTAATTAATTTTAAATTAATTAATATTTAACGTTAATGCCTATGTTTTTATTATTAATAAATATAAAAATTATTTATGTATATTTACAACTAAAACAGAAATTTAGATATATTATTTTTAAATTACTTAATTAATTAATTCTAAATTAATTAATTTAAAATTAATTAATATCTTTTTGTAGATCGTGCCAAATTGTATTTTCTTTGTTGCAAGATTAATTTGTTGTTTAAGGAACATGTCATAAGTATATCTATTTAACATAAAAAATGGGGTGTCCGCAATTTTTTTTGCGCAATTGCTAATCTTTTTCTTACACTGTGAGCAATTGTTTACTTCTTTAAATTTGGTACCACGTCTTCACGTTAACGTCACTCAAATATACTAAATGAAGTGAACTCTCTATTGCAGCTATTACTATTATATACGTCGGAGTTTCCCATACGAATTGTATTAAAAAAATATCAAATCTTTGATGAAAAATATATTTATTTAAACACAATACATTTACTCTAATCTCCTTCAAAGTAGTCCCCTTGGTAATGCACACACTTCTCCTAGCGGTCTCGCCATTGTTGGAAAATTTCTGGAACGCATCTTATGGAATGGTGTTCAGTTGGTCTGTTGCGTTTCGCATAATGTCTTCTCTTGATTCATATTGGGAGATCCCTTTCAACGGCATTTTTAACTTGGGGAATAGTCAAAAATCACACGGAGTCATGTCGAGGCAATAGGGAATCTGACGACCATAGGAATGCTGTGTTTGGCCAAGAAAATTTGAATCAGAAGAATGGATGCATTATCGTGATGGAGCTGCCAAGGTGGTCGCTGTTCACAGTCTGGTTGTTTGCGTCGCACAGTATCGAAGGCGATGAAGGATCTGCATTACTAAGGAGGTTTTGAAAGAGATTAGAGTAAATGTATTATATATGAAATGTATTTTTGCTGACCAAAAGTTCGATATTTTTTTAAACACACTTCGTAAGTTTTCATCCAGCATAAATAAATCGATCTGTAAAAAAAGATTATCCGTCTCTGTGTACAGTTTGTGTATTAAAAATTGAATCGCTAGATAGTACTTGTATTTATAATTATCATGTAATTATCGCAAAAATACACATGCGATATCATTCAGCTTAATATTATATAAACTGTTTTAATTTGCATTAATACATAATATAAAAGTAATGAGAGTGGATTGGCGAATCATGTATTAATTGAAGTAGAGGATCTTTTTCTCATACTTTAACAAGTGTTTTTCTTGATTAATGTACAAATCTTGCGCCAATTGCAATTATTATACAATTATCTAAAAATTATTTCATTCTATTAGATAGTTAACGAATTTATATTAAAATTACAACATATATTTTAATCAACTAATTATGGTAACACTCTCTTTCAATCTTTCCTCTGGACGAAGTCTTATTACTGATGGTATTTTATCAGCAGATACATTTTGCTTGAAAATTATCCAAAGACATGCCAGAGCCATTAATTTCATATGATTAGTTTTTACGTAAATTCGAAGATCTTGAAATAATAAAATTGGCATATATTCTGTGGATAAATATTATTCAATAAATAAATATTATTTCAAGATCTTACGTCTATTTACCTGCATCTGACTCTCATTGCCTTGACTTATATTAGTTGTATTTATATATTTTAAAGATTAAAAGTCCCATTTAATAATATTATTGTTTTTCTTAATCTATTCAATGTAGCTATTAATCAAATTTATGTGAAAACTAATGATATAGAATTAATGGCTCTGTCGTGTCTTTAGATAATTCTTAATGTATCTGACTCTCATTAGCCTTGACTTACATTCATTAGTCATCAATCTTGATATAAGCTCCAACAAATAAATCCAAGGATATGTATAAATCAGCCCATGCGCGCCAACAGGCGTGTGTGAAATCGTATACTTTATTCTTGAGAAAAATTGTTTTGAGACAAACCTTTTCGATTGGATCTTTCTCAGTGTAAAAAATAAAATCGATGACGAAATTTAATATAAAAGATGCGAAGCAAATTGAAATATCGTTAACATATATTCATAAAATGATAATAATACTGTCCGTCGTATCTAATAAAATACTCAAATCTAACATTTTCAAAGTATGTATAATAATGTTAACGATGATATGTGAGATAAGACATGTTAGCACAAAGACGTTCAAAAAGTATGTCTTATATAAGTTATATACTATCTTCTATAAATTATATAAGTTATATACCAAATTTCTATAAGTTATATTTATATATTACTTGTACATTTAATAATATATAAATATAACTTAGAGAAATTTGATAGTATATAACTTAGGGTAACTCCGCACGGGATTTATGTCAGAAGTCAGAAAAAATAGAAGGAGTGGAGGTAATTTTCCCGCAACTACTCTGTTACATGCCTTTATATTATATTAGTATTGTGTATATTATATTAGTATTGTGATTTCAGTTTCTTAATGAAATTATTGTCAGTTCAATCGATTTGTCACTGTAATATATAAGTAACATTATCATAAATTAAAGTTTAAAATGATTACAGTAGGGGTAAAAGATTTAGTGATTATTTCGTGATACATTTGTATAGTGGAACAGTAAAATATTGTATAGCAAAATACAAGTGCTTTGCTTTCGTATTCTTTGTTTAATTTGTTATTTTATATATCCAACTTATATATCCAATCTTATATTCCAAATATATCCAATGTATATATTTGGAATATATGGCATTTTTGGCGAACGGGATTTATGCCCAAAACATACAAAGTGCGCAGATTGAATTCATGCACTAAATGCAATAAATGCATGAAATATATATACTTCATGTCATAACATTTGTAATATATGTAAAAAGATTATAATTATTATTTATTTCGTATACATATTATTTCGTATACATATTTACCGTTCTTAATAAAAAAATTTAATAAACACATTTTATAAGTTATTGTGTCATTTTACGTCTTATTTGTATGCATTATTTGTAAATTTTTCATGAGCCGTACATATCACCCCTATGGGATATATGGCAAAAATGCGAGGGTTTCAAAAAGTTTATTTTTTAATATGAAAAATAAATATTTCGGATTTCTAATATTTTTTTCTTAGTAGTAGACAGTACCAAGTTTTTCTGATATAGTTCGCTTACTTCAAACATATTAAATAATACTTAATAAATTAAGTTTTTGATTGGTACGGCGTATATACCGGAGTTACTCTATAGAAATTTCTATTTCTCTTTTGTTTCTTATTTTATAGTAATGAAAAAAATATATATGTTCAACACAACACTAAACTTCTTTTTATTGTGCGGGGCCCTTTAAATTATCCTTCCTGAGGATAGTCGGCGCGCTTCTATCCTGAGGAATTAGTACAGAGACGAACCACATCTATTTTCACGATACGATTTTATCGATAGTGTTAGAAAATGTATGTAGTCACGTAGTTCTCAAACTGATAATGAATGTACTGGCGGTAGTGTACAGGCGATTTCGTAACAGAAAAAAGACCGACATGGTCTCTCTCAAGTTTCTCTCTGAAATATCCGATGATTATCGAACGGATCGAAACTCACGTGTTGATTTTAACTTACCGAGGACTGAAGAGACTTTTGATCCTTTGAAGTCTCTTCTCAGAAAGTTGTATAATCAACTGCACTTTTGGAAATCCTTAGCTAAAGAAGAAAAAGAAGAATACTGTCGAATACGATTGATCGATGTACATATATTAGTTGCGAGCTATGTACTTCTTGTCTGTGATGTTTTAACAAGATTTTGTTCAGGATTGAAAAAAAGATGATACTTATTAAATGTGCCATGACAGAACAGTTGATGCGAAAAAGCGCTTTATCAGCGGCAATATTCATACGCAGGTGTGTATACATATACATAAATTGTTAAAATTAGATATTAAATAATAGATATTAAAGATTATATATCTATACACTTCAATCGTATCTTTTCTTTATCTTTTTTCTGTTTAATATATTGTATATTGCAAAGTATATTAAGAATAAACTTGTTTTTTTTGGCTAAACTTTCGCACCATCTTCTTCTTTCCTCCTGAAGAGAAAAGAAAGAGAGATAAACTGGTACAGAAGTTCAACTAAAAAGAACAGACCTAATATTCCTACTGTGATTCCTATTTCATTTGTTTCATTGCTAGGTCAACAGCTCTCGGCACAAGTTATGTCCAACTATGCAGAGGCAAGAAAAGCAATAGTACAAATGTACCAGAATCTTTATTTCATCCTGTACCTATCAAATCAAATCCAGATGATATAAATGTCGGCGCTGAATTAACTGGGTCTTCTTTGAAGAAGATAGATCTTTTAAAGATATTGAATGCTTTCTCAAACAAGACAGAAATCAAGGAATTAGCTCAGGAATATGGATTACATAGTGCGTAGGCAAATGAGTTCAAATATATATGTCGCTAATTATAATTTTTAATTGTGGCATTGATTTTAGACTATCTCCAGGGACAGGCTTTTACAAACTTTAAACAGTATTGCTTAGGAACGGAATCATTACCTGTGGATCTCTATGTAGTCTTGAGTGATATCATGCAAGGCGCTGGAAATGTTGCTGATATTTTTCCATACTTCATAAGTCATGCCAAGAAAATATTTCCACATCTTGATTGCTTAGATGATCTCAAAAAGATTAGCGATTTACGAAGTCCTGCTACTTGGTAAGAAAAAAAATATAAATTTACATAAAATTAAAGTCAAGTCAAGATTTATTATTTTATTAATATACAATTACTATATATATTATTTTATTAATATACAATTACTATATTATTTATTTTAAATAATTTACAATTATATATTAATTTATAATTATATATTTTCTAATATATTAAGAAAAAAAGATATTTTTTACAAAAATAAAATTTAACTATTCTTTAGGTATCCTCTAGCAAGATCGAAAAATAGAAAAATAATTTTTCACGCTGGACCAACAAACAGTGGAAAAACTTATCATGCTTTAGAAAGATTTATTACTGCAAAAAGTGGAGTATATTGCGCACCGCTAAAGTTACTAGTTGCAGAAGTATTTCATAAATGCAATGAAAGGGTAGACATATATTTATTTTAGTTACATTCATCAAAGATAATAAAGGTATAATAATGTATTTAACATTATTTTTAGGGAACACCATGTGATTTATTAACTGGAGAAGAACGGAAATGTATCAAAGGTTATGATAATCCAGCAAGTCATTTATCTTGTTCTGTAGAAATGGCAAATCTACAAAATAATTGTGAGTATTTTGGCATCTTTAACATTTACACAAGAAAATACAATTATAATCTATTGCAGATGAAGTAGCAGTGATTGATGAAATTCAATTAATGCGTGATCTTAATAGAGGCTGGGCGTGGACAAGGGCCCTTCTAGGAATTCCTGCGGATGAGATACATTTATGTGGCGAAGCTGCTGCTATAGAATTGGTATTTTTTATCTTTGTATTATATTATTTACGAAATGTTTTAATATTGTATTTGACGTGTATTAATTAAAAGCTATGTATAGGTAAAAGCTATATGTGTTTCAACGGGCGAAAACGTAGAAGTTCGCAGATATAAACGATTAACAGAGCTAGAGATAGAAAATCGAGCTGTCGAAACGTTGAATAACGTTATGCCGGGAGATTGCATAGTGTGCTTTAACAAAAACGATATATATACCGTGTCACGTTCTCTCGAGAGCAGAAGAAAAGAAGTGGCTGTGATATATGGCAGCTTACCACCAGGTACCAAGCTGGCGCAAGCTGCGAAATTTAACGATCCTAACAATTCTTGTAAAATCTTGGTAGCAACCAATGCCATTGGAATGGGTTTGAATTTGTAAGTTTATGCACGTATATATTGAATTTGAATCTATACGTTTATTGTTTGAGGTTTTAAATAATATAGGTGCATATAATTGTAAATGATTGTCTATCCTATATTGTTATAGGCATATTCGAAGAATTATATTTTATTCGTTAATTCAGCCAACATCTAATGAAAAAGGTGAAAAAGAAATGGACGTTATATCTGTGTCAGCGGCTTTACAAATAGCAGGTCGTGCTGGACGTTATGGCACAGTTTGGGAGACAGTAAGTAATAATCTAATTTATTTCTGAATATCACAAAAAAGACAATATAGAGGAAAATGTAGAAGTATTAAATTATAGTTACCCCGCGTTTACTTTACAGGGCTATGTAACTACATTTAAACGAGAGGATCTATCAACTTTGAAAAATTTGTTGAGTCAAACACCGGAAACGATAACGCAAGCTGGTCTTCATCCAACAGCGGATCAAATTGAACTGTACTCTTATCATTTGCCAAACTCGTCATTATCAAATCTAATGGTAGATTTCGCACGGAGATGACAATGAAATTAATTGTAATGAATTGTAAAGTAATGAATTGAAATTCCGCTTATAATGCTTTATCTATTTTAGGATATTTTTGTATCGTTGTGCACAGTCGACGATTCCCTTTACTTTATGTGCCACATAGATGACTTTAAATTCTTAGCCGATATGATACAGCATGTTTTATTGCCACTCCGTGCAAGATATGTATTTTGTTGTGCACCGATTAATCGGAAATCACCATTTGTGTGCACTATGTTCTTAAAGGTAAGATTACATTATTTATACATATATATATTTCTTAACACGCTACTTTTATATATATATATATATATATATAATACTATTTACTTATTTATAAATATGTAACGCATGCACGCGCGCGCGCACACACACACACACACACACAAAGAGAGAGAGAGAGAGAGAGAGAGAGAAAGAGAGGGTGAATCGTTGTATCAGCTTTTTACCCGATGCAAAAACAATTGTCACATTATAATTTAATTAGGTATGAAGTCGATAATTTTTTCATAAAGTAAAAAATTGGTTCAACGACTCTGATTCATCCTATATATACAGGGTGTCTGGAAATAATCGCAAATATTTCATAGGCAGATAGAGCAGACTAAACTGAGTCGAAAAGTCCTCTACCATTTTATAAATTTCCCCAATAATTAATGAGATGTTAATCCTTAAAGATAGCCGAATACGTGCACTCGCCCGGCCTACTACTGCGAAGTATAAGGCTACCGATCGTTTAGCGCGCAGGTCTTAGGAATTTGGGATTGGCTGGCAAGCGCCCCTCGCCGCACACACCGCCGCAAGCTCGGACAACTTGCCAGGCTATCCTCGCTCCCCACGGCCCGCGCGCCAAACGATCGGTAGGCGTATACATTTCACAGTAGTACTCGGCTATCTTTAAGAATTAATATCTCGTTAACTATTGGGGAAATTTACAAAATGGTAGAGGACTTTTTGACTCAGTTTAGTCCGCTCTACCTGCCCATGAAATATTTGGCGATTATTTCCAGACACCCTGTATAAGTATTAAGCATTATATTACTTATATACCGATTGTTAATAATTAAAATTATGGAAAAAGAATTGATATTAATAAGATCTGCTTTATTTTTAGAAAATAAAATTTTAATTTTTATGTTTCTAGAATACATAAATATGTATTTTTTTCAGTTTGCACGTCAATACAGTAAAAATAATGCAATAACATTCAACTGGTTATGTCAACACATTGGATGGCCCTTTCAAATGCCAAGAACTATCATCGATCTAGTCCATTTGGAAAGCGTCTTTGATGTATTAGATCTTTATTTATGGCTAAGGTATAATGAGATTGTATTATTCTTAATTATGTTTCATTGTTTTTTTGACGTTCTCATTTTCATTATCTTATATTCTATAGTTATCGTTTCATGGACCTATTCCCGGATGCTGAAATGATCCGTGACATTCAGAAGGAACTCGATGCACTCATCGAGGCAGGAATAGTTAAATTAACAACTTTATTATTCAATTCGGAAGCAGGTAAATGTGATTTTTTTTTAAACATAAAATATTTATAATATAATTTAAAATCTTCTGCGCAGAAATATAAGTTTGTGTTGGTTGTGCGTGCGTGCGTGCATGTAATTGTATGTTACATCAAATTTGATTTATAATAATTGTGAAATATTTAACACAAAAAAATTTTTTTTTTAGGTGAAGAAGCCGATAGTTTCGAGTTGCAGACGCAAAAGCAAACTTTCTATAGAGGTAAATCCTTTTATCATAATGCATAAAAAAACAACTCAAATGCGATGCTTGAATGCTAAATTATACATCCAATGTTTTTTAGATTTTAAAGGAACTGGTAAACGTGGTATAGGTAAAGGTAAATTGACTGAAAGATTAATAACGGAAGGACTCTTAACGCCACAAATGTTACGTGAACTACAACACGAATGGATTATGTCAACAAAAAAGAAAAAATAATAAAACTATATGCATAGAAATGAAATATTAAAGGAAATTCTTTTATTGTGATCAATGTAATTGTGAATGAAAAAAGTTTAATTAAGTTGATATAATATGAATAATGATATTAATTCTTTAAGAGTATTTTAATTTATTATAAATAATAGCATTGTTACAACTTTGTAAAAATCATGTCATTATAAGTATTATTTTCATATTTAGTGTATTGTTTTTATGTATTCTTTATGTATTCATGTACATATACAAATGTATCCTTTTCGAAAATAAAATTTACAGAGAACAAAGTTTATGCACATATATACACACACACACACACACACACACACACACACAAATATATATAAAAACTATTTTTCCTGTAAAAAAATGTATTTTTAGTTCATAATAATAAATTATGTACTCTACAGATTTTATTTTTGTAAATCGTTACACAGATATTGAGTATTGATAAAATATATTGGTTCTTTTCTCTTTCTCATTTTATATATTAAATAAATACCTATATTTATTTTAATCGGTCATAATTTATTTTGAAATGTAGGACAAATAATGAATTACATATATTTATTTATTAATATAAAATAATTAGAAAAGAAATTTTTGATATGTTTTAAAAATGTATATTATTGAATGTAACTGTCATATGAAAAAATTAATTTTAATATATAATATACGTAATATAAAATCTTTGTACAATTTAAAAATTTGTGTTTACTTTGGCTTATTCATGGAAGGAACTCGGGTGTATTCTTGCGCATATATTTATAACAGCCAGAACATAATATCATATCCTGTATTGTGACGGTATATTTGAATTAGGTATTATTACTATTATTTTATTTATTTTTGTATTTCTAATGATATTTGCTTACTATATGTAATATATAATATATAATATTTAGGATTCCCGGTGAGACTGTAATAATATTTCACAAGGAGATAGATGGAACTAAATTGAGTCGAAAAGCCATTCTCTGCCATTTTGCAATTTTCGCAATAGCTAATAAGGTATTAATTACTAAATACCGCTGAATATTGGTTTTCAATAATTTTTTCCGAATTTACTTAAATACTATTAACTTTATAGAAAAACAGTGAGAGACAAAAATTTTTATTTATTTTCTTTTCGTAAAGTTCTGAGAATTTTTCCAGAATTTTTTCTGAATTTTTTAATATCGTATTTTCTCTGTTAGTAAAAATAATTGCCAATATATAAGAAAATACAGTACTAAAAAGTTGATAAAAAATTCTGAAAAGATTTTCAGAACTTTATGAGAAGAAAATAAACAATTTTTATCTCTCACTGATTTTCTATAAAGTTGATAGTATTTGAATAAAAGATTATTGAAAATCAATATTCAGCGATATTTAATAATTAATGTCTTGTTAATTATTACGAAAATTGTAAAATGGTAGAGAATTTTTCGACTCGGTTTAATCCCATCTACCTTCCTGTAAATTATTGCTAGAGTCCGGACACCCGGTATAACTATTATCATTATAAAAGCACTTCCTCTAAGAAAACTTTCCAGAACCAGATAATATAAAATTTATTTCAGCAATAAATATGTACGTATAATGATCCTTTAAAAGATCATTTAAAAGTATTTCATGCGAATGTGATAATAAATGATAAATTACTACTAATTTAAACTTAGATTACAAGTATTTTATAAAAAAAGCTGCGCTTGGCTTAGCGCCGAGATACTACCGTGATATCTCCAGACATAACACACAGAGAATTATATATGCGATTTTTGTTTAAATTTTAGTTTTTCCAATTTTTGTATTATTTTTTCAAAGTTTATATTAATTTTATCAAGCCAATATCAATATATTGGTATTGGCTTGATAAAAATTTCTTTATTTCCCAGCAAACGAGAATAGATCGAAATGAATTGAAATGGATTTAGATTTTCAAAAATATTTATTCACGAATGTTAAAATGAATGCTTTTCAATCCTGAATGCATTTTTATTCATTTATAGAAATTGCATGGAGCATATCTATGCCTTTCAATCTAAAAATAATATTAATTTTTTTGCGCATTGTGAATACTATTCAATTCAAAATTTTGAATAGGAAATGCAGTTTTTCAATCTAATTGCATCTAAATGAATCCAATTAAATCCAAAAAAAAGTATTCGCTATTTAAAATACGCATTCGGATAGAAAAAAATTTCAATCCATTTTAATCCATTCTCGTTTGTTGGGAACATTCCATGGCACAATTTCATTCATTAATTTCCTATAACAATTATTGCTTTAAACAATTACTCAACCTGCATACAATTATTCAACAGACGATTTTCATTTTTGCTTTTTTACTTGTTAAATACAACATTATCAAATAAAAAATTATTTAATGTGAAAGTATATATTGATAGAGGAATATATGTTTATAATTTGTATTCCTCTGTGTGTGCGCGCGCACGCGCGTGCGCGCGCGTGTGTGTGTGTGTGTGCGTGTGTGTGTGCGTATATGTTGATTTTAACTTTAAAAACTATTATCTTACTTTAAAAACTATTATCTTACAGCAATAAATTATCCTTAGATACAATTTCTCCACTTTCTCTTACAGAAATTATTATAGACAATGTAGATAAATACATAATAGTATACATACCTTATTAGTTTTCTTTACATAAATATTATTAAATTTTAGAAAAATGATATTTAAATAATGAAAAATTTTATTATAAATATATCTCTAAAAAAATATTTTTTCTATATCAATAAAAAATTTTCAAGTAATTTTTATTCTATCATTGAATTATTCTAATAATTTTAGAAAATTAAGATGTAATAGATGAATTTTATATAGAAATAATAAAATAAGGAAGTTTCATTACATTAATTCAAAAGAATTTATATTACAATAACAGAAGGATATTATATTTATATAATAATAAAAATAAGAGATAAAAATGATTATTATTATATATTTATGTTAAAAAAGTTTTATAATAATGATATTACAAAAAAGTACATATATTTTTATCAGTAAAAAAATTTTACATAAATAACGCTAAGTAAAAAAATTTGATTTTATAAATGTTTTAAATTAAATTTAATTTAATTTAATTATATATAACTAAATGAAACATAATTTTTGTATATGCAACTTTATTAGAAAGATACAATTAGAGTGTTATAGAAAGTGTACATATAAATGTATACTTTTATTTAATATAAATATTGTATGTACACTGAGAAAAAAAATGCTGTTCAATTAAAATCTATATTACGGACTGTCATTAACATAAATGATTAATTCATGTATATTTTTGTTGACACCTTAATTATTGAAATAATAATTTATGCCTTTATTTAGTGTGTTAGTGTTTAGTATGTTAGTTAGCCGGTAATATAGATTTTAATTGAATTAACAGCATTTTTTGTCAGTATATTTATTACAGTTTTATATTAGTAACTATATGGATAATATTTAATTTTTGCATTTGATTGTATTTATATATTATTTATTTCATTTTTGCTTCTTCTATTTCATGTTGTTGATATTTCTGTTCCTCATAAGTAGTTTTTATAATACATACAAGCAGGGAGAAGCTTTTCTCACATTCTTGTGTAATATCTCTCACTGTACAAATAAAAATTCAAAATAATATAGTTAAAAGATTAAATATATAATATCATGTTTTCTATAGATATTGTATTTTTATAACAATTATAACATTCTAAAAGCATTATACAAGTACATAAAACGTACATAATAATTTTTTTTATATAATAATTTTTAATTCCTTATTTTTTGTTAGGGTAATTTATACAATATGTAAAAGAGGTAAAGTCTATATATTCTAGAAAATGAGAACTGTAGAATTTTTTAAAATTTATTATAAACTATAAATAATATGTCACTTGTACAAGAAATTATAAAAGAAAAAGTATGTAATATCAGTAATTTTGCAACTGCATATTGAATTTCGGAAATTGTTCGAAACAAAAATTTTGTTGAACTGAACAATATAATAATATATATAATTGAAGATATATCTTACCTTGTTTCATGCATTTACGCGCAATTTGGTGGATAAAGGTTTCACGAGGATTATCAGAATACTCTATATTTATTCTTACATGAATTTGCTCTTCCTTAATGTTTGAATCTTCCATCTAACATTATTAAGAAGAAATTATGAATCAAAATAAAATATGTGAATTTATTTTATCTATTTTGCGCAATTTTTTTAAGCACTTTGTAAATTAAATAAATAAATATTATATTAAATTAAGTATGTTATAGCATAATATTTTTACTAACACCATATAATAACATCAACTTTTGTATAATTTTTTATCAACATTAAACATATATGCAGCAATAAACATATATAGAAGAAAGGTCTCTATTATGAGATACCGAGTTCATTTTAGATAAATGCTAGAAATCTATGGGCAGAATTTAAAAAAATAATAGGTCATTTGAAAGGAATTTAATAAACTTTAAGATAATGTTATATAAAATTTAATTCAAATTCCATTTTTTTTTTAATTAAAGAAATATAAAAAATGAGCAAATCACAAAGTCAAAAAATTGTGCTCCTAATATGAGATGCTCCGAGAAATCGAAGCAAAGTATATCAGTATTGCAAATTAAAAAATTTTATTTCATGTTTCTAAAATGCAAATAAATACAGCCAGCGTGTGTGAAAAATGAGCATGCGATAGATTATAGATATACCCAGAACTCATCTTCAGATAGTAGGAATCAAGCATCGCAGAAATAGGCACTTGACATTTATTCTGGTTGTCTTTTTTATTATTGTACAATAACATTTACTCTTTAGCAACAATTTTCATTATGATATAGGAGTATAGGTTATTTTATATTAGAAATATCCTGGGTATTTCATATTACGATTTTTACGCTTTATGGTTTTATGATCATTAAATCTAACTTCTGTAATTAAACAATTCAATATCTCGTATTTTTCTAGTACGATCTTATTCCATCACTACATGAAGAATTTATTGCCAAATATTTATTTATTAAATAATAAACAAGGCTCATCTCAATGAAACTTGAAGACATCCAAATTCTAAAATCTTTTTTTACAATGACTACAGGCATGATCTAATAATAAATTTTCTACTAAATAAATTTCTACTAAAAAAATTTTCTACTAAATAGTTTTCAATCCAAGAGCAATAAATTCATGGTGGAACCAATAGATAGTGTTTATTAGTTTAACAGAAATGCCGGTATCTCATATTAGGCGCCTATCTCATAATAGGGAGCTTTCCTTTATGTATAAGCAACAACGTGTTTTATTAATTCATAATTGTTACATTAGAAATTAAGTTTCGAATAATTTAAAATTTTATTATTTATTACGATATATTAATCTTGCATTGTTGGACATTATATACATATAAAATACGTATAGCATATTTGAAAACACTTACTAAATTTTGTCTTTTTAAGATACACGCAATCCAACAGCCTATTTTTCTTGTTTTTTCTTCATTTTCGGGTTGAGTAGGTAAGTCAGTTATTATGTTTTCGGGACTGTATACATCAACTAAAAAATAAAAACAATCAATGTAAAAGTCAGTTTTTTGAAAAAAAAAGTTTAAATAAACATTACAAGATTGTAAGGAAAGTATTCAAATTTGGTAAAACAAAATTTGAAAATTAAATTAAAATATTAATTAGAGAATTTAGATGACGATCATAATGATCTTCAATAATAATGCTTCTGCAATAATATGCAATAACAATATAACTTACCATAAGTCACATTATTTTCAATCTGGCAAGCTTCAATGTCATCTCTAGTAGTTTCTATTAGATTTTTAATATTTTTTAGTTCTATTGAGCTAGGCTGAAACTTACAAAATATTTCATTTATTTTAGTTATTAATAGTTTTTAATACATATTATACAAAATTATAATTTTTAACACATATTATTATAAATAACTCTCTTGTAATTTATTGAAATAGTTGAAGTAGTTTATTCACAAAATATTTACAGCAATTATTAAAATGCAGGCGTAAAGCACGAGACTTCTCATTTTACGTAGGTGATACGATATGATATCTTCACTGCAATAAGCGCAATTAATTAAAATAACGTTGTCACGCGTATCACCGTATATATACTATCACCGTATATATACTAGTTCACTCTTCGACAGATAAAACACATAGGTCAAAAGAAACAAGATTATAGATCATACAAACATCAATTATGTAACGTTAATAGTGACAATTGCTATATGATAATGTTTTAATTACTACCTTATGATATAAATTGATATAAGTATACAAAATTAAATTAAGTACATAAAAGACTGAACTAATATTGAGTATAAAAGATTAAATCAACGGTAAAAGTCTAAAATATACGACATCTTATTTTGCTTTTTTGAGAACACCTTATATACGCGTTGAAGCTTTCTAACATCGCTTTTCAATATCATCGGTAATACAAAAAATGTCTAGATTAGAACTTCAAGATCATAGATCACATAAATTGAAGTACATATACAAAACAGAAAATATAATGATAAATAACTAATACAAAATTGTATTATTGTAAATATAAGTTGCTAAGATGGGAA
>Ga0157364_1003160_pt1 | contig 15859 bp, 5 predicted proteins | sample AttsexASBM2_FD_111476 | JGI IMG/M metagenome (GOLD analysis project Ga0157364, IMG submission 111476) | Fungus gardens microbial communities from leaf cutter ant in Ribeirão Preto, State of São Paulo, Brazil - Atta sexdens ASBM2 | ecosystem: Host-associated > Fungi > Mycelium > Unclassified ...
CTATTGTTATTCCCTCGCATTGTGGAAGAGACATTATTCATATATATAGTTTACATAGGTTTTTTAATCTATTTTTGTTCTCTTAATGTTTAGTAACTGAATTTAGATTTTGTATTTCTTTACACTGCACTGTACAGTAACTATGAGAAAGCGTTACATCAGGCCTGTCCAATTTGAGCTCCGGAGCAAAAACGCAAAGCCATCGATGTAAAAAAATTTAGTGTAAGATTTTAAGAAAAAAGTATTGATAATATAAAATATTGATAAGCGTCACTTAAATGCATATCAACACTTGACAATTTCCGAAATCGGTGTGCCATCCACACTAAATTTTTTTTGCGGACAGGCCTACGTTATATCTTATAAGAAGAGGTATCCTGAATGGTCTGATCTAAGAATGGTATCCTGAATAGTTTTGGAATTCAGTTAGACAAAAGTCGATACAATTGTCTAATAACCTATAAAAACTGTATTAAATTTCTACCTGGATCTGTATTGTTAAATTTGTTCTACAAAAATTATTTAATTTAAATAAAATGAAATCTTATTATTTAAATAATCATAGCACACAATAATATAAAATATACACAATAATATAAAATATTAACACAATAATATAAAATATACACAATAATATAAAATATTAAAATTTATCTAAATATTATTGGTGTGTAAATTGTAGTATGGTATATTATAATAATTACATCGATATTACTGCAAGATGACTTAATTAATCAGAGTAGGAATATCATAATCAAGTATGCGTAAAATTTTAATTTCTTTGAAATGCAGATGTTATTTTATTATTAAATATCGAAAACATATTAAATTATTTCAAGGAATTGTCACATAATTACCTCGTGATAGACAAGCTTTGTTAATCGTAAAAAGGAAAAGATATCCTCGATAATTGATGAAAAACGCAATTTATTGGGTGCAGCCAATGGCAAGTTTTGTTATGCCGGCTAATGTCGGCCGTCAGAAAAGCAAATCAATAGTCGTGATTTCATTGCCATGCAACAAGTAGTTGCAAATTTTCGTCCATGGCGCAACGGGTGCAATAAACACTTATACGACTTGCGCATGCTTTGTTTGGGGAAAATATTAGTTTGCGCATATAACGCAACGCCGCGCTTTGATCTCATAACGACGAAATTGTTTGTTTCATTAATACTGTCGTTTTGGTATCATCGACCGATCCGTTACCAATGCGCGCTTAGTTTCATCTGCTACTTGTATTCCACGCATCTACTTATCCATGAGGGAACGAATATTAGGAGAACGCGAGAACGAATGTGTTATTAAATTATTAATGAATGCCTTAATTAACGTTTACGAGTACTCCCACTACAGACAAATCCACAGACAGCTTCGAAAAAGCTCCTCTCACACGAGAACACGCGCGATGATCTCGATTATTTTATTTCTCGAGCAAGCTTGCTAACAAAGCGCGATAGTACTGAGCCTAAAAGAAGAAGGATATAACAAAAGGTTGAAGTTTATATGGCCAAATGTCACAAACACGCGTACTTAATATTTCGATATATTTTTTTCTTCTTCCCCCCCTATATACTTCCCTTCGTTTTTTTCTGACATATCCGTTAGTTACGCCATTGTTACGAGTACAGTTTCCGATGTTTATATCTTGAAACGACATTGTGTGAATATCATTGATACATTTTTAGTCTCCAATTTCGCGATAAAAGCTTATTAGTAGAAACATTGAAACAAGAAAAGCCTAAAAAAATCTCTTTGATACTCCTTTTTAATGTATTTTTGTGGAAAAAAATTTATGAAGAAATAAAAATATAAAAATATAAAAAATATGTGTGTATGTGTGTGTGTGTGTGTGTGTGTGTGTGTGTGTGTGTGTGTGTGTGTGTATGTGTACACAATAATATTTGATGAAAAAAATCTTATTTGAGAGTCAGTAAATCGGATCAATGCGATATATTACTGTTTGTTAAAATTCGCGAGATGAAAATTGTTATTTCTCGACTCTGTTTCATATCCAAAAATATAGCTACGTAATTGGACAGAGTGCTTCTTGTATAATTATATTGCCTTTAATACTCTGTTTAGCATACTCCAAATAGGAATATCACCCAAAAGTAAAGAGTAATAAATGTATTCTATCACAAATATAATTATGAATATAGATACATATTTCATACACACTGAAAAATATTCTTGGAAAGTACCGTTCTATAATAATAATTTGTAATAATAATAACTAAATAATCGTTCTATAATAATAGTTCGTAATAATTATCTAAAAAACTTAGTTAATTATTTTCAATTAATTTCTTTGGCGATATTTTATCAAAGTAACGATCATGGTGAAAAGTAGCGAACTTTATCGATAGGTCGGAATCGTGAAAAAATTCTCTGTTATCTTTGATGATAAAAATTTTTACTTTTTATTTTTTTTTTGCCCTAGGCAAAAAAAAATTTTTTGATCGCCAAAACTCACTGTGTGTTTTGACATGTTCGTTTGAAACATGCAATAAAAAAAAGTATTCAGACATATGTATGTGCGATTACAATTATCTTCTAACCATTCAATTCGCGAATTTGATTCGGACTTTGAGATGCATCGTTAGATCGTGAACATCTCTAAGAAGATACGTCTCTCGCAAATACTTTTTCGATTACATTTCAGATCGCGATTATCAATAAGATTACGAATGCAACTCACGTTCGCGAACGAATTCGGTCTTCGGCACGGCAACAATATCGATAGCTTCGGCTTCTTCACCGCCATCCGAGAGATCGAGGGTAACTTTTCGAGGCCTCCAGCGTTCGTGAAGGCTCATGACACGAGCGAAGTTGGCCGATTTAATTTTCTAAATATTCATGGTACACTACGAGCCTCCGGCGGGCGAAACCGTGCGATGAGATGCAACGCATTATAAATATTCTATCTCGTATCTCTCCGCAACTTCAAACGAGAGACGAATATAGGATATTTCAGGTGAAGCTTGACTCTACTGTGCTATATACGTCAGACGCAACAAAATATTAAATTATATTATTATCCATGTAAATTAGAACTTCCCGCGACAGCGGGACTTAAATATTTAAAGAAAAAACGTTGATCAATCAACATTTGCATTTTTTAAAATGCAAAAGTTTGCATTTAAAAAAATCAAGTGAGTTTACTTTTTTTAGGAATTATTCACAAGTTCTTTACTTGTCATTTAATAATGGTGATCGATTGATTTAAAATTAGAGAAAATTGCAATAAAATATGTATTCAAATGTAATCAAAGAAAATTTGCCAATTTTAATTTTCTCTACAAGAATTGATCAAGTCTATACGAATAGCTTTAACAAACAGAATGCATTTTCGACATTATAAAGAATATTTCATTTCTTAAATTGCAATGTTGTACGTGAAATTAAAAATAAAATTAATACTAAAGAAATTATTAAAATTTTCAAAATATCATGTGATCAATACTGACTCCCATTTCTTTTCCAATTCCAAGATGTTCTTTCTACAATCCATAAAAGAGTGACAGTACTTGATTCGAATCGATTCAAGCTTTCAATTCTCTCGTATCAAAATTGTGCGATGTGCTCGTTTCTGTATTGTCAATGATTTCACGATTCGTCAATTCTCTCAGCAACACATATGCACACATCCGATCGATTTCTCGCCGATTGTATCTAGCATCCGAAGCTCGGCTCTATCGATTCGTTTCGAAAAGCAATCTGCCCCGCGGGGTTATACATACTGAACCGTAGGACCATCCTGAATGAGTGTCCCAAATTTCATGATATATCCACGAACGACCACTCTGTAACGTGTGCGGCCAAAGTACCGGGACACTGCTGCGTGCGCGATGCACTGGTTAGCGCCCTTTGTGCGCGTAATAATCGTTGCATTATTCGATTCCAATCTGGTTTTGGGGTCATTTGTATTGATTTATTGAGTAGCCACCACCGCCTGTTCGGCGATTGCGGGCATGTATAAGGTGCGTATTTCGCGTCGAACGCGATTCGCAAGCGTGTAATAATCGTTCTTCGCATATGTGGCTCACGTATCAAAGCCAAGACCTACGCGTTCCGTCGGTAGAAATGTCAAACGTTCGCGTTCGCAGTTGTCGCGATATTATTCATTTAAAAGTAGATACCATTTCGGTGTTTATCATTCCCGAGTGTGCATCCTTTATTTGTGTAATGTTGAAAACATTGCGGTTGAATATCAAAATCGAATATCAAAAAACAGCTATGCATCTCAAATTCAAGACTGTTTAGTAATGTTTAGTAATAATTAAACTTTTACACATTTTTTAAATTTAAAACAATTATCTTAACAAATTTTAATAGTAGAAGAATGCACATGCGTTTTTCTATTATTAAATCATATATATGTCACTTTTAATTAAGGCACATGTCACTTTTATTGTACGGTATATATATTTTTTTACAAAAAATAATTTCATTTGTGTTTTAATACATATATTTAAACTCAACTTTTCTGTAAGAAATGTTTCCAGTGCAACTTTTTAATATTTGATATTAAATAACTTGGCAATTAAAAGTTTGCAAAAGTAAAGACCACTTAAATCTAAATAGCAGTGAGATTTCTTGTTATTTCATTGTCGCCCTGGGATTCGCTCTACATTTCCATAACTCGGGAATCAATGGCCCTTTGACATTTGAATTACGGAAAAATCGAGTGCACAGATTGGTCCGAAGGATCTGCTATTAAAATCTCATTCTAGAACATCCTGTGTAAAGCTCGGAACGAGAGAATGCAAATTTGATTAAGGGCATTGTTAACTTTCAAACCAGACGCACGACTGCAACTATTTCCTCACAACGGAAGATTAATTTGTTCGCGGTATCCAGTTCTGGAGAAATTTGCGAAACAATTCACTATCGGTAGACCGAAACTAAATCAGTTGTTTGTAACTGGGTCGTACTTATAGAAAAATACTATTGGAGTCGCGAAAAACTATTGGAGATAATTGGAAAACCATTCGAATCGAATTTATACATTTTCAAATCGTTCCAATAGTTTTTCCATTAATCCAATAGTATTTTTCCACAAGAATGAGTAAGATGCGAATGGTACTTCACTTGTAGCTGCATAGATTGTCGCTTATGAACGAAAAATAAAACTGTAAATGGAATGAAAAGCATAACGTGTCTCGCAGCTGAATCAATGATGGTGTAAATTGAAAAAGAAACGGAAACTGGGGCTCCTTGACTTCAAAAATGGGAGCGTACAAGAAGAGTCACGAGTCGTTAAAATTCAAAGGGAAAAAGCTCATGGCCCCCGCGGAATTTCGATTATCAAAGACTTTTTTATTTATTTATTTTTTTCTTCAAATCACTCCCCCTTTAAATTACCGTATAAGTTGCACGAACGCAGCGTAGCATAGTGTCGAAATTTACGAGCGACCGAGATTTCCATTCGCGGTGCCGTAAATTCAATACGCTCAAGCGTTAACGGCACCCGGTAGAGATGTAAAGAGATGGATGTCGATCCGATGTCGTTCACGGGACGCGGAGACGCGTGTTACATCTAAAGAGGAAAAAGTTGGCGTGATAAATTCCATCTAATAGACTGCAAAGCGAACAGCCAATCTGTTGCGCGATTGATCTCTATTCGAGTGAATTTTGCAGACAGCAAATGCATCTCTTCTTTCTTCTTCTTCTCTTTCTCTCTCTTTTTCATCGTTTCTCTTTTTCTTTGTGTGTCTAACTATTATTGTCATTATTCAGTGTATTGTATGCTAATGAATAAATGGCTCGTACAGCCTGACAAATCATCACGTCATTATTGTTGCTAATTCAATAGGAACGAGACGGTTATACCAATTACGTGCACGTGCCTGCTATTGATTTCTGTACGAGTGCAGGGAGTACGTGGCTGTGGTTTGGACTTAGAAGGGAAATCGTCTGGCTCTAAGATAATCATTTCACTTATTAGCTTTATTACTTGCAGGATTTCTTCCTCGGCCGTTTATTAATCCGTCAGATTTCCGCTTATCCTCTCTTCTATCGCTTAACCGCGAAAATAAATCATTCGCGACAGCGAAATTAAGTTCTTTATTACAATTTTTTTGTTGACTTCTTTCTATTATTGACATATTTTGTTCATTTATATCTGATCTCTGCATATTAAAATCCGCTTTAGACACTCTATTTCTAGTCTGAAAAAAATCTGATGCACTTCTAATTTTTAAATGAATTTTAACACACACACACACACACACATAGTATATATATAGCATATATTTTATATACATATGTGTGTATTTTAATTCGGCAATTATTTTTCGTATTATGCAATATATAATTGTAAACAGATTGCTATTGTAAAATCTGACCTGAATTACAGAACGTCTAAAATAGATTTAATTAATGATACAAGCTATTGTTCCCTTGTTAGCAATTGTGATTTCAGGCGACAAATGACACAAATGATTTAACTGATTACAAAGATTGAATTGTTCTTGTATGTAATAGATTATTATTTCATCTTTAGCATCATGATGCTAATTATTTCACTTAAAAGGCTCTGTGTAGTAAATTCAAGAAAAATTCTCATTAGATTCACTTATTCCTTATACTTATATAATATTGTACATGTTTTATATTGTTTCGTGAAATTGTTCTCTTCATGAAGAAACGCGCGAGATTCACTTTTATTAGGAATAAAATTTTCATTACTAAATTTAGAGTGCAATTGCTCTTTTTAAATATTGCATAACATTCAAATTTATTTTACTTAAGAGAGCATTACAATGAGTTAAAAAATAAGCTAATTAAAATTTTTAGTTAAGAAAAAAATGTGGAAATAATTTGAAATGTGAATTTTCACGTTTCAGTATAGAATAATCATTAGGTGTTGAAAATAAACAATAAATTATATTTTTCATTCTTTGTTTCAATCATCGTTTTTCGAATTAAGATTGGATATTTGAAATTTATCAATTTCGTTTGAGCCATTGTTTAGCATCAACAGGAATGTATTAATCATCAAAAGAAAAGTACTGTTTCTCATTAAGTACTTGTGTAGTATAGGTAAAAAATGATACAGGCAGAAAATACAGAAGCATATCATAGATTTCATAATAACTATAAATAAAAAAAAGTTTCATGCAAAAGTACACAAGCGAAGTAAAAAAAATCAAATTTTGATTTAATGAAACTTGATATGATTTTAATAAAATTCTTTATACAAATAGATTACGTAGATAGATGAATTAATAATATTAATAATATTAATTATCATTGAAAATCAGAGAGGTGAAATCATTCTTAAAGATAAAGCGTCTTTTAGCTTTTTTCGTTATATTTCAAAAATTTTTCAAGGAACAATTGTAATGTATAAAAAACTGTTTTATAGAAAAGTTATATAATGAAATTACATCCATTTATTCACGTTATATTAAAAAAAATAATTTTTTTATTTTTAAACACTTCTTTTGATAGTTAATGCGTTTATGCTCATAAACTCGTACAATGACTCAAATTGATGAATTTTAAATTTCAGATCTTTAATCAGAAAAACAATCATTAAAACAGAGGAGGAAATATATAACGATTTATTTTGAATTCTCTCTCATCCTGTATTAAAATTTATAATTATTAACAATTTAATACATTTTACACAAATAATTGAAAATTATTAAAAATATTTTATTAAAAATAAATTTGAAATAGTAATAAAATAAAATCCAGGTTAGATGACGGTTTTAATTTAATCTTAAACAATAATCTAAAATTCAAAAAAATTATTTATTATTTATAGTAATTATTGATATACAAGAAAATCTTGAAATTTTTTATTATGTTGAAATAATATGTTTTTGGACTTGTAGAATTGAAATTTTAGATACAACCATTATCTTTTGACAATGAAAAAATATTAAAGTATTGTTATTTTTTTGATTGAAAAATCACTACGTGATCAGAGAATGCATTTAAAATTATGCATATCAAATTTAAAACAATTTAGTTCAAAAATTTTTTTAATTATCAAGATCTTCATTTTTAAAATTGCGATTAGTTGAATATTGTAATTAATCGAATTAATTTTCGAATTGCAATTTCTAAAATAGTAAAAATAAATAATAAAAAAAACTCATATACATATATAATTTTTCACAAAATGCATAAAAGAACCTATACGTTCTTTCGAATTTTTATAGTACTGTAAAAGCCTTAATATTTCTCTCGCAGATCTCTCGTCTTCCTTCTGCCATTCCGATTACTGCAGATACGTGCGTATGTTATTGCACGTGGAAATGCATTTCCAGACAGATGTTCGCATCTATTTTCAATTACCGATCGTAGCGTCGCAAACTTGTATTCTCTGATGCGCGAGGTTTTGTCGTTTTTCGAGATATTTCTTCGTGAAGAGAACAGATGGATATCCAGCCGGGCGAAGCCAGGCGTTCTGCATTGTAAAACAGCATGATTCCGTTAGCGATGCTATGGAATGTCAAAGATAATGAAATGGCATCGTTCCAGAGACGAAAGGAATTGACGTTTCGGCGAAGTCCCGAAAGTTTTGAAAAGCCGCGGCTGTCTTCGAAAAACTGGCCAGTGGCCAATCGCCACTGCGTTACTCGATTTGATGTTTCCATAAACTTTAAAGTGAGATTGTCTTCTCCGGAATGGCAAATCGAGAGACTTCTTCTGTTCTTTCTTCTCTTATCAACTAGCAAATAAAATAAATTAGGCCTTCGTTTAATGTGAAGTATTCGACAGAGCGTAGTCTCAGTGGATGTACAAATGCTTGGAACGTGCACGAAATGCATCGAAGACACAAGTTCGAGCAGGTGTCGAGCAGGCGTGAACTGGATTCTTCGTTTTGAAAAAAGAGGATTAATAAATACATAATGTATTTATTTTCTGTCTTAAGACAGAATGTTCTCACAAAAAATAAGATTTGCAATGCAATAAGAGAATACAGGAATCTCATTTAAGTTGTGTGCGATTTCTTTATCAAATCCCTATATGGAAAGAGATGCAACATCGCTATCTGCGTGATGTTATATGCAGATTGCACATTCAATGATTTTTCCCTGTGATCAACTTACGTAATATCCAACATATTCCAACATACGCAATAAAATTTCCTGCTGTATACATCGCCTCAGTATATTACAATGATCACACACAATTATCAATTATGCCAATTATTATTATTAAATATGTACACTATTATTCGATGCCTGACTCGTCCGTCACTGATCTTGCATATTGCTCGTTGAAGTGCAATTAGGTCATAGTTTTACCTTGAACGCGCGCACACGGTAAAGTTAATCATCTCGTGAACTGCTAATTAAATTGTCTCGAGCTCACATGCCATCCCGAAGTTCTTCGCATTTCATAGGCAAAATTACGTTGCATAAATATGTCATATAAGGCAATTATAAGGAAATTCTCCTACAATTAATAAAGCTTTTAATGGAAAAGTTGTGAAAGTTGTTAATGAAAAATGGGAATGCGCTTATTGACAAAAGTAAATATATATTTTTAATTCAAACATATATTTCATCAATATTATCAATATTAAATTGCGTTAGCCCGAGTTATTATTATTACTAAAACGCATATTGCAGAATTTATGTACAAAATTATATATATTTTTTAATATTAAAAGAATAATTTATTTGCGGATATTTTCTTTCCAAAATTATTGATGTCATTATTTAGATTAAATATGATTACCGAAGATAAATATTAATTAAAAATGTCAAGCTCTATTTTGCAATGCAATAAAATCAATGAAAACGAATCAATATTAGAGCCAAAATCAGATAACAATACAAAACTAGTTCATTATAATCTTAAAAAGTACATTAGTTTTCACGAATACGAAATAACAATAATATTGCATTGTTATTTAATTTTGGCTCTAATATTGACATGTTTTCATTGATTTTATAAATATGATTATCGAAGATAATTATAACAACAATAACTTCTAAAAGAAGGCATCTTTAAACAAAGAAATTTTTATTAATAACAAAAATGTAGGGAAAATATCTTATGGAAAGATCTCAGGGTTCTTTTATGTTGGAGCAGTGATAAAAGCTATAAGAGAGCGACCATAAAAGCAGCGATAAAAGCTAATCAAATCTGTCTTTCTTTGATGTGTTTATATTGGAGCTGTGATAATATTATATCTCTGTTCGCTGTTAACTGGAGTAAATCATTTCTGAAAATGAATGATTTAAAATTACCATTATCTTTAAATACTGCAAAACAGTATTCTGGAAAATATTATCCTCAAAAAAATTAAAATTCTGCAATCTGCTTATTTTATCAAATATTCCTTATATAGTTTGCCAATGACTTTCCATATTCGAATTCTGTACTATTGCAGATTAAATGATATAACACATATCAAACATTTTTAACTTCTGACTAGTTTATCCCTGAAACTGAATGCTACACGCTACGAAAAAGCAACAATGAAATAGGAATAATCAGTAAGAATGGTAATAGAATGGTAATGAACACAAACACATTTTAATTTCAAGCTACAAATCCTGGACAGTACTGCTATTATTATATAGTCAGTCAAAGCGTAGAAATTCAAAGTTTTCCTTCTCGACACTGTTATCACTGATTACGAAATCTCGCTTTGTACATTGTTTTAATCAAAACATTTGTTTTACTTAAATTAATGACATATTGAGTAGGATAGTGGCCTATAAAAATGAATTTAAATTGGTTACAATTTGACATTATGAAGTTAAAGTATTCATCAAGAAAAGACATCTTGCTCGTTGCAGTTAAATTGAAATATAAAATTACCTCTTAATTTAAAATAACAAAGATTTATTTCTCTTTTTTCTTTGAAGTTTAGGAAACTAAAGAAGAGATGTTTTCGTTATTAAGCTAAAATCCTAAGTCTGCATACCTGCAGTAAAGTTAGTTTCTGTTACAGATAGTTATATCGGTAGATAACTTTTGGTGCGAAACTGCCCTTCCAACTACTTGATAGGCTAATATGGCTTCACGAACACCTTGTTGCAAGAGACTTGTGCTAAGTTTTCGTTAATGCGCCTAACTATACTCAAACTTTAATCTTCCCGGTTATTTGCATAAGAATAATAAAGTGACCGTCAAATTGACTTGTGTTTCGTGCAAGTTTGTAAACTCACATTACTCGTTTCGGTTAATAAGGAATAACACCGGATGATCTTGTTGCTTAATAGTATCGAAACTTTAAAGGCCAAAGTGGCCTTCGTTCATTACTAATGCAATTTATTGTTAAAAGCGGCAGTGGAATCAGAGAATTACGTTGCGGTCAACGATCATTAGTGAGTTTAACTGCGACCGGGAATAATTCCGTGCCGCGGATATAATGAACAACCGCTTTTAATTATAACTATCACATATATTTATTTACAAATGGCGCATCCAATATTTCGTTCATCAAATTAATTCTCGCAATAGGGCCTGACGTACACCACGACGTAATCCATCTCCGTTATAATTAAGTTGCCGACACCAGATGCAATAGCAGAAAATCTATTTGTCCCGCTGGATTTTGCTGACATTCTCTTAATTCATATCCGTACAATCGATATGCATCTTCGATCGCGAACGACGATCAACGGCGAACTTTGTCTCAGAGATAAGACAATTGCTTCATCGAGGAAAATATCTTTGCGAGCATCGACAATATCGTGCCTTGTGCGATTACCTCAACGTTGAAGATCCATGTTTTATTAAGCCCCATAAAATAATAGCTGTGTTCCAGAGTGTTTTGCGGTATCTACGGATCTGGAAGTCTCTACTGTCTCTATAGAAGTACTTGCATTAATCGATAACACACCAGGAGGTTCCTCACGTTCCGTAAGGAATCTCTTAAACTCGCGCAGTGATACTAACGACGTGGAAATTACCGGGTGCACCCAAGCTACACGAGATAATCGTACTAAATCTCGCCGAGGTCTTCTAAATTACCCAAGAATTGCGCGAGAAATTACGTTACGTCGTGATGCCCTGCTTTTTGCATCCGAATGAAAAAGACGTAATCCTTAATATTTTCCACATATTTTCCTCGGTTCTTCCTGCTTCAAGATAATTCGTAAATTAGCTGCCTCATTAGTCACGTCAGGAAGTGAATTAGCCTGCCACATCCTCATTTTGTCTTTTCAAATATTCGTTATCTTAATCAACCACACATACGTCACGCCATACATACCCGTCCATCCAGAAATTTCCTCCTTATTCCCCCTATAATTAGTTTCAAGCTTTAAGCGGGCGTGCTTTCATATCGCTTTGGTGTATCTCGAAATCTCTATACTGCCGTCGTAACCATTCATGGTTGACGATATCACAGGATCTGTCTCTCAACTTCGGCATCAGAAACGCATTCGTGAGTTCACAGAATAAAGCAATCTAAACTTGGCCGGGTTATTAAAACATGGTTGCGCATAAATCCCAGTTTTCGCGGATAGATCTCAAGGATGGCGACATACGAGGATGTGCAGATACGGAGAATTCATCCTAAAAGAGATAATACGGTTTTTTTTTCTTTTTATTCAGAGCGACAGCCTTGTCCATTTGCACAACCATATCTTGGCTCACGTTTAAATCGCGAATTTAATCACTCAAGTTAGTCGCTCAAGAACTTGTTGCTTTTAATTCCTGGTCTCTCTGTGCAGTTTTTCGATTACGAAGCACGCTAAGGGAATATCTTGTTAAATAATCAATGAGCAAGCTGATTACCCCAGGACTCAATTCAATTTTCTTTTAACGCGATCCTCGACCGTGTAATAATATCTTTCTAGTAACTTAAATTCTTTCTTAATAACAGCATTTATAATACTTCTATTATTCCGCACAAAATGTAACTCAGTATGATCCGAGATATTAAATTAATTCATACAATTTATTAACCGATTATGTCATAAATCTTTGAAATAGTGATTGCAGTAAAAATGCTGAAATAGTTAGAAAAAGAGCTTTAAGGAATCTAATATTTTTATCCCTTAAATTGAGAGATAAAGTAAGTGCACGAAAATTCGCCATGAAATGGGATCACATTGCGATTTAATGACCTCGCGAAATGTAAAAAAATCTTTATGTCTCAAACCAGTTATATTACTGCTGTTCTTTACAACTAAATAATTTCTATAAATCTTATGAGATCTCGACCTAATTATTCTGACCCGGTATTAAACTGAATTTTAACTTCGCTTTCATTATACACTTTCGTTATTATCTCAATCCAAGCTAAATGAACCTTAACTCGCACATGATTGGAATTAGTTGCGAGTGCACTCTGCTGTTACGTCATGTAAAATAAATTGCGCGCATATATTTTCGTGATTTTATAATCTCAAAAGGTTATTGAGTTACCACATATAATGCAATATAATATCAAATATGGGACACCGACGTATTATGTTTAACTTTCCTTCGGCGATGTGGAACAATATGTAGAATTGGAAAAATTCTGAATTGTTCCACTTGAGAGCTAGTTCCCACATTACAGTCCGCGTGTTTGTACCCACTGAAAATATTATAATATCGGCCATATCGTGCTCCACATTCGCGATTAGTGTTGACTTAAGTGCTATGCACACTCAAAATATTACATACACATCTATCAAGAGATTCTATACAGGGTATCGCCATCTTCCCTATGTAATTACACAGCCAACTTTAGGATAACTATCTAGTTCTCCGATTCGTTTGCTCTCCTTCATTTCGTCCCGATTATTCCACATTCAATTTTCCATCTCTTCTTTTCTTTCTCTTTCCATAAATATGAAAAACATTTGTTCCTTTATATAAATACGTGACCACTCTCAGAATTTAGACGTTCTCATTTATTTCGTGCTTTAAATTGCGTTTTTTTATTGTAACAGCGTTGACAATAGTTTCCTTGTTTTTCCACGCGTGCAGTAAATTAATCTTAAGTTCATTGTGGAAACGGTTCGTTTATTTAGAGCGTGATGTGATTTACGCGTGGTATCTCGTATATCCATGCAAATCCGGAAATTATTACCCATGTAAGGGATTCTCCTCACCCTTTTGCTCGGTTTAGCGGCAAATTCTACTGAATTACGAACAACGTACGGCGAACTGACGTGACTGTAACAACTTCATTCGCAGGCTTATCTCTGGAATGATGTTATCATTCTCATGCTAATCTCTTGTGTGATGTGGGTTTTTGGCAACGGGAGAGATAGAGAAAAAAAGACGATTCTAAAAAACGATGATTCTATTGCTCGATTGATAGCTCCCTCGAGTGTCATTACATTTACACATTTAGCTTTTTCCGTCCTGATGATACGTTAAAGGTCCATTTTCAACGTAGCGTTTGCCTAGGATCTCATCCCACACTGTCGCGTACTAAAATTAATTAAAATTAATATTGGTATATAATTTTCCTTGCCGAGAGGACCACGAGCTCGAGAGGCTAAAAATTCCCTTGATAAAAACGGAAAGTCGTTTAAAAGAGGCGATAGACACGCTTCGGCGAAGATTGGCTTTCATAATGACTTTTAATATTTTCAATCGCGTCGGATAGTATCGTGCATTATGCACTCGATCGAATCCAAAAGAATTTCGGCGTAATAATAAAGTTTTGGTGGATTATCCGAGCAGCTTACAGCAACGCTTTCACAGCGCGCTCGCCTTCTCCCCGCAGTCCTTTATCGTATCCTTTTTCATGAGAAAGCAATATTGCCACCGGGGTAAGATCTTCTTATATGTACAAAAATTCTCTCCTCCTCGATTTTTTGCCATTCGCCAGTCAACTCGGTTATCGTATTAAATAAACTCCAATCTTAAATTGGAAATATATATATATATATATTGCAATATATATATAATGCGACATCGTGGTACGCGTCCTAGATGTTTCTTCTCGGCTGATGCTTGTTTCTTTTACTGTACTAGATTCTTTGATTGTGAGGAAATCATCTACGTTTCCGTGCCGATTTCCTTTTTTTGAGGGCAGTGTTTCTTTCAGCAGATATCATTGTACTACCAAGTTACAACGTCTCTTTCCGATTCGTTTTCGCAGTTTTTCCCTATTTCGAGAGGTATCAATTTTTCGCATGTAATTCTTCACATGTAACTCTTCGTTGACAAGTTCAACATTAAATCTTGACGTTTCGCTATAACGTTGGAAAATGAATGTTTTAGACGTCGTGTAACGTCATTTCGCACCTGGCGTCTTCCATAGCATGATTCTTTCTCTCTGAGGACAACGCGAGCCACGATTTACCTCGTTTTTATTCTTTACTTTTTCTTTCTATCACAAAACGGAAGAGGAAATGGAAAATTATATCATCGATCCATTTTTACTAACGGCCGCTCTTCTCTTACTTTTTTTCGATACGCTGAATGCATTTGTCCGTTCCATCTGCGTCGACCATATTGTGTGCATCACCTCCGAGGAATATGCGCTTGTTGGAAAGTGCGGTTGGCTCAATCGAATTTTAAAGCTTTTCCGTCGAATCGGACGTATCTACCTACTTGCGAGAGAGACGATGAATTACTCTACCTCAGGGACGATTTCTCGACAAACGTGTCAGGGAATTTATCTAAGAGAAAGACACGCCGCGTGCGCACACCAACGATAAGATGGCCTCGGTAAAAGAGCTGATAGAAGATATAGAAGAAAATGTTTGTGAGATACATAGGGTGCCCTCAGAATCATCGCGATATCCTTTACACTGTAGATTATCTAATAGCTTTGAAATATATCCTTTTAATTTGAAGTCTATTTCTATTTTCAAGTTTATGTTATTTTAGAGACCTTATAATAGAATTTGTGCCCACGAACGATTTTATCAAAGCACGAGAGAGAAAGAGAGAGAGAGAGAGAGAGAGAGAGAGAGAGAGAGAGAGA
>Ga0157364_1003161_pt1 | contig 15858 bp, 7 predicted proteins | sample AttsexASBM2_FD_111476 | JGI IMG/M metagenome (GOLD analysis project Ga0157364, IMG submission 111476) | Fungus gardens microbial communities from leaf cutter ant in Ribeirão Preto, State of São Paulo, Brazil - Atta sexdens ASBM2 | ecosystem: Host-associated > Fungi > Mycelium > Unclassified ...
ATATCAAAAATCACCATTGTCACTGATTCAATCCACTCTGCTAAGAGAATCTTTGATTCATTATCACATCTGTTTCAAATTCATACTGCATCTATCCTTCATGAACCTCAAAATTTCTTTGTATTAAATCAGAAAAATTTAATAGAATTCTGGGAGTGCCCAAGTTGATGTAATTGGTCACTCCATAATGAGGTTGATAAGGAAACTAAATCATTCAACTTCATCCCTTACTACTCATACAAATTGTCATAGGACTTCAACAAGAAAAAAAAGTGCAATGACTTATCCAATATATGAAAAATAATTTTCCAAGCTTTGAATCTGAAAGAACAATACTTCTTTGAACTACATAACAATGACAATAATATCATCAAGCCTTCATATGTCAAAGCAAGTTTTTTGGCCATTCAAACTCACTGTACATAAGAGCAACAAGAGTAATTACAAACTATGCTCCAATAGACAAATATAGGCTGAAATTTTTCCCTCAGGAAAGTTTCAACTGTTCATACAGGTCTTACCCCATCAAAACTAAATATCATATTCTGTATGAGTGTGGAAGGTATAATGAATACTAGAACCTAAGAAGGAATACAATAAGCCACTTTATCTTTTTCCTTAAATTCAACTGTAAGGCATTCACTTTGGAAGTCATTTGCTTTTACAAGTAATATTACATAGTCCTTATAGCATTGGTCATTATGTATATGCTTGATTATTTTTTCCTTCTTTCTTCTTTCTCTTTTTCTTTCTCTCTTCTCCTCTGTTTCTTTTTCTCCTTTATTATCTGTTTCTCTGTTTTATGTAGTGTGGTTGTCATGTATGTAGTTACAACATAGCTACCATGGTCTGCCCTTGTGCCCTGTGTAATAAATTGGTGAATTAAAAAAAAAGAAATAATTAGGCAACAGATGAATATAACTGTGGATTTTAACTCGAATAAAGCAAAATAACCATGGACTTTTAATGGAATTAAGTCCACTATAAAGTACTAAGCTACTGATGGAGTTTTAAACACAAATAAAGCTAAATAACTTGATGTTGTATTGAAGTCAAACATGTCTCAGACATGTTTCAAAGTTTGGGATATAACAATCTACTTGGTCTTAAATATTAAGTCTGTAGTTGGAACTGTGGCTAAGGAATAGTAGTATAGAGAATAAATAAGAAGACATTATAGAGATAGTTTCTAGGATAAAAGACAACTGGAAGTCTAAATGATGAGTTACTAGGAAATGAAACATAGAGGACTAATCTATATACAACAAGCATAGATATAGAAGTATACCTAGGTATAGTTAGAGTTCTAGCCAGAGGTTAGAAAGCAGATGTCTTTGATGTTGGTCTATAATATAGAGGTATTCTCATAACTTCCTCATTTTCTATTCATTATTTTCAAAAACACCTTACTTATTCCTCATGATCTATAGGTATATATGGTAGTAGATACAGTCCTGTATCTTTACACTTTACCAATTGATCATCTTCTTACTCCTTACTCAAGTATTTGTTTAAGTTGCAATCTAAGCCAAGCTTAGAATTATAACATTTAGTAAAGTGTTACCAGACTTGCCTTACAAAAGGGAAGTGCATTGTGGTTAGGCCACTGGAACATTATAACAGTTAGGCTATTGAAGAAACATTAAAACAACATTATGGTAGAGATTATAGATGAATGGTTAATCTGTTAGAATAAAATCAATAGACAACACTATGGTAAATACCACTGATAGATAAGATAAAAAGATATAGATAGAAAGCCACAAGCAGTGAGACATTTAAAGAGATATTGGAATCATTAATAATCACTAAAAAATATGTCTTGGATAGAAATAAGACTACAGAATAGCATCAGAAGAAATATTGACAGTACCAGTACCAGCAGTATATAATAAAACAGCACAGACAGTTATGCTGAAAAACATGGTTCCAAACCCAAGTTAGTTTAATAGTGACCAGACAAAGTTTGAAGACTAGTGAAGGGAAATACAATTATTCCTCAAGAACAACAGAGCTATAGCAACAGATGACAAGATCATAGTAGTATTAGCCCAACTTAGAAAAGGTATAGCAGAAATTTATACACAGAAAAAGATTAATCAAATAGAAAAAAACAATGTCTAAGATTGGGACAATTTTGTTCAAGAAGTCAAGACAATGTTTAGCAACAAGAGTAAGACAGCAGATGCTAAATGAAAGATCAAAACATTCAAGCAATAAAAGAAGCATATTGTAGATTTTATGATAGAATTCAAAGCCTTATCTATGAAAGCTGAAACAGATGATATACACACTATATTTTTATTGAAGAAGAATGTAAGAAGCAACACTATCAAGACTATATTGGGATATCTACCCATAATAGCACTAGAGTTACTCAAAGAGTAGAAGGTAGCAATTACATTAGTTGGATAAGAATATAAATCTACATAAGATAAATAAGACTACAGAACAGGATCAGAGATTGCTTATGGAGAAATAAAAGCATTCATAGACATTGGAAAAACCAAAGACAACTACAATAAAGATGGGAAGCCTAAATAATTCAACTGCAATGTATATGAACATATATTACAAGGAACTGAAGAAAGAGAAAAAAACCAGAAAGTGTTACAAATATAACAAAGTAGAGCATCTCACAAAGAACTGCAGGTTAGGATAAAAAATGAAGAACAGGAGCATACAAGAAGAATTAGATAATAAAAATAAAAGAACAATAAAAAAACAGATTTTGTTAAAGGTTCAGAGTAGACAAACCTTTATATATAGTAATTTCCTGAAAAATCAATATGTTATTCTACAAAGAAGAGATAAAAAAGAAAGAGAACCCAATATGTGCACAAATATGAAAACAGAAAACAGAAAAGAACTATGACTTAAGGCACTAGTCAACTCAGGATGTATCCACATAGGAATCAACAAACAATTAGTGAAAAAAGAACAGATTAAAACAGATTCACTATCCAGATCATTTGAAGTTTTTAATATAGACAGAACTAAGAATAGAGAAGTAATATGGTTTGTGCTACTGGAACTAGAAATCAATAGACACATGGGAAAATTGACACAGCAGTAACAAATCTAAATGGCATAGACATATTCTTAGAATATAACTAGTTGGTTAAACACAATCCAGAAGTAAATTAAAACAAGAGAATAATACAGTTTATAAGATGTCTAAAGAAGTACAAAATTAAGCATCAAAACATTTTGTTCAGATCAAAAATCAGGAAAATTACACCAATGGCAGAAATGGACAAAGAACATTAGAAAATAGGAAAAAAACTCAATCCTGGAAGATTTGCCAGAGTACATTTGATCTTTTACCCACTTATTTAACAAGAAATTTGAAAAGTTACCAGAAAGATAAGAATGGGATCACAAAATCAACTTACTGAAAGATGCATCAAAGGAGCTAAATGCCAAGGCACATACAGTAATGATCAAGGAAGAAGTATTAAACTAATAGCTAGACAAGCAACTTAAGAGCTAGACAAGCAACTTAAGACAGAATTAATTGTGGAATCAAGTTTAAGATATGCAGTACTATATTTTTATATTCTAAAGAAGAACAGATCTTTATGGCTAGTATAAGATTATAGGAAGTTGAACCAGTACAGAATAAAGAACAAGATGCCACTACAACTGATTAGAGAAGTAAACTCAAAGATACAAGATACTTCAATAAATTAGACTTATCTGGAAATACAACAGTATATGGATTAAAGAAGGTGATGGATAGAAGACAGCATATCTAATGAAAAAGGGATTATTTAAACCAAAAGTGATATATTTTGGACTGTACAACTTACTGAGAACATTTAACAGATAAAGAACAGTATATTTTAGAAACTCTTATATGAAGGATTATTAGCAAACTACATGTACAACTTTATAATACCAGCCAAGACCAAGAAAGAATTAGAAAAAAGGACCATATGACTTTTGAAGATGGCAAAGAAACATAATATCTGTTTCAAATGATCAAAATGCAATTTTGATACTAAAAAAATACTAATCCTAAGAGTAGTAGTTGAAAGAGGAAAAATATAAATGAAAAACAACAAAGTCAAAACAGTCAAGAAATGAAAAACACCTACCAAGATAAAAGAAGTGGAAATCTTAGAGTTTGTAAATTTTTACAGATAATTCATTAAGAACTTCAGTCATATAGCAAAACCTCTCAATAAACTCAAGGGCAAAAAGAATTTGAAGAATTAAAGGACAAAATTACTAGTCAACTAGTACTTGCTCTATCTAGAAGAGAAGAAAAATTCAGAATAAAAATAGATGCATTTGAACATACTATAAGAGAAGTCTCATTTTAGAAACAAGAAGGGAAATGGAAGCTAATTATATTTATCAAGAACAATACAAACAGTTGAAAGAAACTATGAGATATATAACAAAGAACTATTGGCCATAGTGGAGACTCTGACAAAATGGAAACAATCCCTATAGATACTATAGAGAAGTTTGAAGTATGGACAGATCATGAAAATCTCAAGTATTTCAGGGAACCATACAAACTCAATGGATAACAAGTAAGATAGTATCTCAAATTACAAAACTATGATTTCATTTTATACTATATTCCAGGGAAGACAAATACAAGAACAGATATTTTGTCAAGAAAAAATCAAGTGAATACTAAAGAAGACAACAAAGACATCAAAACATCAAAAGTAAACTATGAAAGAGAAGAATATTCACAGAAGCAGAAATAGTGATGTTCAGAAGAAACCAGATGGTAAAAGATACCATATTATTAGAAGAAATCCAAAAGAACAATACTAGAGAACAAGAGGTGTAGAATATACCCAAAAAAGAAGACAGATAAGCATAGGATGAAAATAAAGTGGTATATATGGAGGAAAAGACCTATATTCTTAACAACCAGAAAATTCAAGAACAAATCTTACAGGAAAATCACAAACTAGTAGATATAGAACATCTATAACAATAAAGAATACTTGAGTTAATTAAATGAAACTATTAGTGGCTAGGAATATGAAACAATATCAAGAAATACATCCAAGAATGCCAGAAATATTAACAAAATAAAGTTTACCACATGAAGAAAGCAGAAGAACTTCACCTATTGGAAAAATTTCAAGGGCCATAGTAAGAAATCAGTATCAATATCAGAGTGTCACTTCCAAGATCAAATAATAAGAACATAACAACAGTTATAGTAGATTGATTCACAAAGATGATCAAACTTAAGGCAACTACAATAGCAATATCATCAGATGAGATAGCCAAGATCTATAAAGACAACATATGGAAAATTCATGGAGTACCAAAGAAGATTCTTAGTAATAGGAGACTTCAGTTTGTCTCATAATTCATAGAAGACTTATGCAAGATACTAGGAACAAAAAGAACACCATCAATAGCATACTATCCTTAAATAGATGGTCAAATGGAAAGAATCAACCAGAAGGTCAAAGTATTCTTACAACATTATATCAATTATCTACAAGACAATTGGATAGAATGGTTATTGACAGTGGAATTCCAGCACAATAACAAGAAACACTCAGCTATGGGGTATATGCCATTGAAACTTAATTTTGAAAGACACCCATGGAAAGAAGTCCTAACAATAGAAATGGAATTACCAAATCTAGAGACTTTTCTTGAAAAGCTACAGAAAAGCTAGAAAATAGCAAAATAATTGATAGAAAAGGCAAAGGAAGCTATGAAAAAGCAGTTTAACAAGAAAAGACAAAATCCTCAGTAGTTGAAGTAAGGAGACAACATGTGGTTAAAAGCAAAGAATATTCAGCTGAATTGATCCTCAAAGAAGCTGAACCAAAAGAGATATAAATCTTTTAAAATTACAAAGAACATTGGACAAGGAGCATTTCAGCTAAAATTACTAGAATGATAGATAATAATACACAACATGTTCAATGAAGACTTGTTAATATGATGCAGAAAACCACAATCCAAGAGACAACACATAGAACAAGTACTATTACTAGACATTATTAATGAAGAAGAAGAGTATAAAGTCAAAGTACAAAATCATAGAAAATAAGGACACAGTACATAATTCTTAGTTCATTGGAAGAGATATGGGAGCAAACATGACCAATGGATAGCAGAAACAAGGTTACCACATACTAAAGAGGCAATTTAAAACTATTGGGCAAAGTTTTTAAGACAAAATCTATAAAAGAAAGGAGTAAATTTTCAAAATAACATCTCAAAGCACAAACTTGAGAAACTAAATGGCCAACTACACAACTGCCCTTTCTTTTCCTAGCCCATATGTTTCCTAAATTGTTGAGAACCTGAATCTTATCATTACTCTCAACAAAGAAAAAAACATTGTGTTAGTTAAGAAATATGTCGAGAAGAAGAAATCATCCATGGGAAAATTCCAGAAGATATCAGAAGAGTATGAGAACATTCTCAAATAAGTGTGGATGTGAATCTAGGATAACCTTGGCTTCAGTGAATGTGCTGTGCCTCTACATATTGTAATGGTTATGTTTTGGAAGAGAGTTGTAACAGAAAGCAAATCATTGTGGAAGTCAAAATTTCCAGCATGGGCACTCAGAACAGTATACACTAGTTGATTTTCAAGCTAAGAAATTACAGAATATCTATATATCTTAAATATTAGTACTAAAACTATCTGAGAATTGGAGGAGATAGGTAATTACTTTGGATATACTAAAGTCCTTGAAAATTAAGTCTGGAGTTTCATGGAGATCATAAGGAGTCATGTGATTAATAATAGAGTGATCTAACATGGAATAGAATCAGATTGATCCATATTAAAAGTAATATATAGATCAGAAGAAGGTTATTCATTTCCATAGATGTTTTGGACAGAGTGGAGCTTATGTAAGCAGTATCTGTGATGGAGTCAGATGTATCATATGTGTTCAGATGGTATGTGATAGATTGGATAAAGAAATATCACAAAATTATACAAGAATTGGAAACAATAGTAGATATTTAAATACAACCTCAAGACTTAGTTAAAATAGCCAATGCAATTAATAACCAGCTAGCTGATATTGTTGAAACAGTATTGTTACAAGCAGATAAAATACACAAAATGCAAATTAGTGGAGATATTTATATCTTTTCAGAGAATTTACAAAATATTATATATAGAAACATGGAAAACCAAGCCTATTACATACAGATATTACTGGCTAATGAACTAGATCAATAAGTGTCAAGATATTTGATAAAAATATTAAGACCTTATAACAAATATATCAAGAAACACATTTAAACATCCTACAACCAATAATTCTAAACAAAGAAAAGCAAAAATAAAATACTAGTTAAAATAAAGAAGTACTTTTATATAAACCCTATGATATGTCTTCATTGGAATCAAGTGGAACACCACTCTCAGATACCAAGATGTTACAAGTAGAGATCAATAATCTGGAGAAATCATTGAAAATATTATAGTCGTCTGTCAAGACTATACCATTCTTACCTTTGTCTTACTATAAAACCATTCAAACCAACAGAGAAAGTAATAAAAATATACACCAGAGGTCTACCATATGAACTATTCTTCATAACTGACTCCATACAAAAAATGCTCATTATGAACCTACCAAGATAATGGTGGCAATGTATGTGGTTGGAGATTTGGCATTGATGAATTCATGAGAACATGAACATAAAAACAGAGATATTGATATTGTTATGATCTATACCTCATGTCTTATAAGTGTTTAACTTATAATTACCTTGACTTGTACACATATTGGAGTTTGTTTCATCTTGGTCTTCTATTCTACTGTGCCTTATATTATCCTCATGTTATATCAGTTAGTACCTTATATAGTAGTAGAGATATTCTCATGTTTTCCTCATTCTCTATTTATTCTTTACCAATTGATTATCTTCTTACTCTTTACTCAAGTTTTTGCCTAAGTTGTAACCTAAGCCAAGCTTAGGATCATAATATATCTTCTTCTTTCTATCTTTCTTTCTTATAAAAAATGGCATAGTCTGTAATAACTTTGATAGTCAAATTTTCTTTTTTCTCAGCATAAATCCCTCCTTCAAATCTATTACATGATTTTACATCTTTCTTGTTGGCATCCTCTCACTTGCTTTCTTTCCAAAAACTTTAATCCACTTGTGGAATTGTTTTGGCACTAACTAACTTCTTTGCTTCCTCTTTCAATCTTGTTGCCTCTTCTTCAATGTCCCAAATCTTCCATTCTTCTACCACCTTCTTTGTTTCCATTGTCTTTCCTTTCTTCTTCTATTTCTTTTCTTTCCCCTTCTCTTCTTGTTCTTATTTCACTTCTTTTTCTTTCTTTTTGCTTTTTCCATCCTCATTTTTCTTGCTTAGCCTCTATTGCTTTTCATATGACATCTTTTCTGTCTTACTTCTCCAGTTTCCAGTTAATCTCAGAATCATAACAGGCAAGCCAAGGCATTCTTAAGATAACATTCCACTTTTGTTCTCCTATCATATCTATCTCTGTCCTCTCCCTATGTATCTGATAATAAATATTTACTTTTACTGTATATTCCATCAGCCCCTCCTGATTAAATGTTTTATCTACATTCCTTACATATATTGGTCTCTCTGTCTTCTTCTTCAACTTAAACCTCTTCTTTCTCACAAAATTTGAACTCATTACTAACCCTATTGCTCCACTATTTAACAATGCTTCTACTGTAATCCCCTCCTGTGTATCAATTCTCTCTAATCCAATCTTCACTGTGTCTTCTCTCAACAATTCCTTCTTCTCTGTTTTCCTGACTTCCACTGGTTTTCCTTCTTCACTTTTTTTCCTTTCTTTACTTTTTCCTCCCTCAAAATCATCTTCCTATCTTCTTTTGCTTCTCCTCTACTTAACACTCCCACATTCATTACTCTCCCTGTCAATACTTCAAATAAATTTGAGGGCTGATGTGTCAAACCCTCCTTCTTCATACTCTTTCTATTTCTACAATTACAGATGATGTGTCCAAAATCTCTGCAACTAAAACACTTCCTCTCTTGCATCACCCTCTCCTTATTTACTCTCATTTTTTGTTTTCTCTCTTCTTGTTGTCTCCACTCCCTTTCCTTTTCTCTTTCTCTCTTAATCCTTATCTCTTCAATTCTTTCCTATTCATCATCTATCATTATCCTTTTCTTTTCTTTTTCCTCTTTTCTTGCTCTTTTCTTTCCTACAATATTGAGAAAAAGAAAGAATATAAGAGAGGAAAAAAGAACAAAGAAAAAATCAAGAAGAGTGGAAAGAGAATATTCTTCAATCTCTCTAATTTTTCTTGTATTGATTTTATATCTTTTTAACATCTGCTACATCAATTCTATCACTTCATTCTTTTATGTCAATTATTCTGACAATTTTGCTATTTCAGGGCTTAAATATTTTTCTTCATCAATTTCTGTTGCTATAGCATTTTACAACTACCTGTCTACTACTCTACTAACTACTGCCCTAATCAAATACTATCTACTACCTCTAAGAAGAGAATGCCTATACTAAATACTTCTTTACTGAACAACATCACTCCTCTATGTGAATAGGTTACAAGTAAATACTATAACATGAGGCTTCTACTTGAACAATACACATACTTTGTCAAACACTACCTACTTAAACAATAAGTAACATCTAACTGATGGCCTGTATTTAGTTACTGGTGTCTATGACTGCCCATGCTAAGTAGCTAGCTCCTCTTTGTGCCCAGGGTTGTTAGATGTAGTTCACACTTTGTTATCCAAGACCTGCTAGTAAGTTCTCAGAAATCAGATGAGTAAGTATACATTATTTAGATATATGAAATGTGGATGTTGAATGACCTTTAGTGTTGTGGTAACCACTAGTCACAAAGACCAATAGAGACACAAGCAATAAATCTTAAAGATAGATATTGTTATGAGGATCACAAGAGAACTTAATAAGAAGTTTCTACTGAATTGTTATCCTATTTATAATTACAAGTGGTCTATGCTAACTCTTCTTAACCTTGCCCTAAAGTCTATGTGTTATCCATGCTTCTACCATGCTTTACCCTTATATCTTCTATAAGAATACCATACTATATATATATACCTTGACATTATCCTTCTAGCCCCTTCTCCCAAAGTCTAGGCCTATGACCTCACATCATGTGACATGTCATGTGACCACAGTCACATGCTTCTTCATTGTCAAAGAAAAGAAAAGAAAAAGAAAAGTCAAAAGAAAAGAAATATAAAATCAAGAAAAATAGATAAAAGAAAAAGAAAAATGTTAGTGTCCAAGCCCACCATAAAATTTAGCTTCAGCTTATATACTGTGTCTCTACTAGTTGTACTGGTTGTATATTTTAAAGATACTTCTTAGAATCTTGTAAAAGACAAGTATACTAGAAGATAATGTCAGTTTTAGTTAATTTTCAGGATAAGAATTTAGAATACAACTACTAGCTTATATACTAAGTACTCTATCTAAGATAATTATTTAAGAATGAAGATTGTAAGCAAATTATCCTAGATCTGGATAGTTGTCTTATGTCAAATCTACCCATTCTGAAGATATATCTCTATAGCAATGCTGTCATTCCAATATTTATAACATAAGCCTATCCTCTGTAATGACCACCCTTCTTGCAACACATCTCTACAGCAGTAATGCAATAATCTGGATATCCAGTCTTTCATGGCAAAGTTCTCCTATCTTGCTTCTGTTAGTATCTTATTACTGAAACCCCAAGTATTTCCTGTATATCTGACTTGTATATAAAACTAGTAGTTACACTGTAATTCACTAGTCTGATAATCAATGAAGATAACTCTTATTGAACCCAGTCCACAGTATTCAACAATAACATACCAAATTAGTACTCATGCCCATCTTGGACTTCATTTATTCTTCTAAAGTTGTGATCACATAGCAAATAGATGGTACAGCATATAAGCTGAAGCCAAGATTGTTCTACAACTCTGCATCACTGAGCTTTTTCCACAGAGTCTACATACTCTATATATCTCCAAGCCAACTCTGTAGACTTCTGCCTTCTAGTGTAAACTGTATCTGACAATAGTTTATAAATATTGGGGAAAAGATTTATGGAGTTATCAAAAATCTAGTAGGAATGTCTAAGAAGTGATTGACTTGGAATAAAGAAAAGTAATCTATACCAGAAGAATTTTGGAAGTATAAATGAATTAGTAGACATTATCTTTGATTTAGGATGAATGTGGCTAGATTAGGATATAACAATAGTCTAGCTTCTAGTTTAAGAATAACTAATAATTACAATGACTATTATTCAAGAATAATAAAACAAAAGAAAAATAGAATAAAAAGAGCCTAGTATTAGGCAGTCTCAAAAATGGTTATTGAGTTCTTATTAAACATGGTTCATATCTTATTATCTGGAATTAAATAATAGGCTTTTAGATGTACAAATGAGTAATTTATATATTATTTGAGAATGTAGAATACAGAAGTTAGAACAATCCTGTCAGAATCAAAGACAGTGGACTTGATATTTTTATTTTTCTCTTCTATTTTTATTTTATTTTTAGACTTAGAATTAGGGTTTAACATGATATGACACAGTGTTATACATCAGTCACACAATCATGTGTCACATAGAATACTGTAAAAGGTCCTAGAACAAGTAACATCATATTATATATATTAACCTTAAAAAAATATATATATATGGCCTTTAGAGTAGACTAAAATTAGTATAGTATAGACTAGTAGCCTAACATATATAAGATAGACAACTTTGTACTTGAAACTCCATTGAGTTCTCTTATGTAAACACTATACAAGGTTTTTTTCTTTTGCTCAACTCTTTGAGCTTAATTTTGTAACAAACTTTTAGCTTTAGCTTATATATTGTGTGTCAGGCACAGTTCACACTGGGGTAGAAGTCTGCAAAATAGACTTGGAGATGAGTGGACTTGTAGAACAATCTTGGCTTCAACTTATGTGCTGCACCATCTGTCTGCTGTGTGGTTGCAACTTCAGATGATAGAAAGAAGTCCAAGATAGGGGTAAGTGTTGATTAGTGTGTCGCTGTTGAACATCAGAGATTGAGTTCAATAAGAGTTATTTTCATTGATTATTAGACTAGTGAATCACAGTATAACTACTAGTCTTATATACAAACAGATAGTATAGGAGATGCTCAGAGTTTCAGTGGTGAAACCTTTATTACCCTGAGCGGAGGTTTCAGTATTGAGATACTGACAGAAGTAACTCTATCATGGAAGACTGAGTTAAATAGGAGTATCTCCACTGTGGAAGATGGAATAACCAGAGAGTTGCAGTACCACCATAAGACATGTTGCAAGAAAAATGGGCTTGTATGATTTGGAGATAATATTACTGTGGGAATATAATTTTCTAGATAGGTGGACTTGCATATGACATTGTACCTCTATAAGTTATATAGGTCATATATTTCAGAAGCCATACTCAGAATGAGACTAGTAGATAAGTCCATTAGAAGGTAGAAGGTGTATCATTGCTAATACTAGAAGTTAGTAATAGTTTTAGTCAATTTTCAAAATGAGGTTTTACAATATAAACTACTAGCTTATATACTAAACATACTACCTAGGGTAGTCATTTAGGAATAAAGACTGCTAAGCATTATTCTAGTTCTAGTAATTCTTGGATGTTAGAGATAGAGATGTTATGACCTTAGACTTGGCTCAGGTTGCAACTTAAGCAAAGACTTGAGGAAGAATGAGAGATGTGTGCAATTGGTAAAGTGTAAGGAATACAGAGCAGTATCTATGCTATATATAAGAATATCCCATAAGGAAAGCATCCATAGTACATGAGAAAATTGAGTCATAGTCCATGAGGCTAAAGCAAGAATGTTGCACCTACTACATGAGGTGCTGACTGAGATACTTGTGGAACAGCTGATTATGTTGTCATTACCCTTTGCCCAAGTCCATGTTGCATTCAGGAAATATTGATTGTAATAAGAGATCTATGAAGTTGTTAAAAGTCCAGTAATAATGTCTAAAATGGAATAAAAATGTATAATCCATACTGAAAGAGATTAAGAAGTGTGGATAAGAAAAGAGATGTTATCTGTAAGTTGGAACAAATGTAGCCAGATCAGGATATGATAGTTCTTAACTTGAGCTAAAAAGTTAGACAAAAGAAGAACCTTATGTAAACCTTATACAAGATTTCTCTTTTGCCTAACTTTTTGGACTAAGTCATAATAATCAGAAAGAACAAATGTATTGGGTTTAACTGGACCCACTGCTACACAGATAAGTTCAATATAACTCTTAGTTTGTATAGAGTTCTGGAAGTCATTCTTTATTTTTTTGAAAGCTTTTTAAAGTTTGTAGTTATAAAAGTAATAGTAGCTGCTTATATATTCTGACTTTTGAAATTGACTGGAGTTTGCTTCTTTGTTATATCCCAAACTCTGAAACATGTCTCAGACATGTTTGACTTCAATACAACATCAAACACTCACTTGGAGATCTGTTTTAGTTACTTCTTTTGTTATTTTATATATTTAAGGCTGGTGACTACTTTTTAATAGCTAGCCTGATAATCAACTAAAGTTGACACTAAATTTCTGGTATCAATAGCAATGTGCTTTACTTTTCTCCTTATAACTCCTTATAAGATCATCCTCTGAAATTGCAATCACACAGCTTGTAGGAAGCACAACACATAAGTTGAGGCCAAGGTCATTCTGACAAGTCCACATCACCAAGCTCATCATATGAAGTTTCTACACTCTGTGCTGATTCAGAAGACTTTCATCTTCAAGTGCAAACCACATCTAACATTCTTAGAACAAGAGTCTAACTTGTAATCTCTTATTCTACAATAAAAACAGAGATTATTATTATTAACTCTTTTCTTATATTCATTACTAGTCAACTTGGTATTGTTAGCCAGTTTAAATGAAAGATTTACCTATGGTAGACTTAACTGGTTCTTAGTAGTAGGATAAAATGAATTTGATGACTTGGAGAGTGATATTAGAAATTGTGGAAATAAACTTGAATGCTTTTACTCTTTTATTTTATCTTATTTTATTTTTCTTTTCTTATTTAAAACTAGAAGAATAATGTGATGTTATATATGTTACAAGACATGAAGAGAGTATAACAAATATTATATATTTGATCACATCAGCTATAGTTACAGTTATATATTATATAAGAAAATCAAGAAAGAGATTTATAGTAGCTAATGTTACAATATAGTATTAGATTAGACTAGAATAAGAGTTTACAGTGTAATTACTGGCTTATATACTAAGTATTCCATCTAAGATAGTTATTTAGAAATGGAAACTAGAAGTAAGTTACCTAGGTCTAAATAATCCTTGAATATCAGGATGAAGGTTCAGAAAGTTATTAGAAGTCTAGTATTACAAACTCAAAGAGTAGAGTGAAAGAAAGAATCTTATATAGAGTTTACACAAGAGAACTCAATGGAGTTCCAAATACAAGAATGTTTATCTTATATATGCTAGACTACTAGTCTGTGATATACTAACCTTATCTTGCACTAAAAAGCCATCTATTCTTCTTAAGGTTAACATATGTAAAATATGCTATATAACATTATCTTGTTCTAGAATCTTTTATGATGTTCTTTGTGACTTGTGATCATGTAACAAGACTTGTAACAGATGTGTGACAGTTTGTGATAGTTACATGTAACATTAACTTAACTCCTAACCCTGAGTTTGAAAATAAAATAAAATAAAATTAAGTCTATTGTCTTCAACTCTAATATTTAGTGAGAATGCCTAAGGAGTGATTGACTTGGAATAGATGGAGGTAATCTACACTGGAAGAGGTTTGGAAGTGTAGATAGATTAGTATGTATTATCTATAAGTTAGAATAGATATGGCTAGATCAAGATGTAACATATTAGGAGACTATTAAAAGATAATTAGCAATGATAGGAGTAAATAGAACTATATAAAAACAATAGTAGAATTGGAAGTCTAATGATACTGTTAGGTGTAGTTCATACTTAAGGCAAAATTTCATAGAGTTAAGACAAATTTTGGATCAAGTATGAAAACTTATTTGAAAATGTAGGTTGTAGACTTTCAAAACAATTTTGGCTTCAGCTTTTATGTTACACTGTCTACTTGTTACTTAGTCACAACTTTAGATAGAGAGGAACAGAATTCAAAATGGTAAATACTGATAGAAATAAGTGTGTCACTATTAATACCAGAGTTTTCACATTTAATTATCAACCTGAAGATTACAGAGTATCTTAGTCTTGAAATACTAAAATAAGTATATATTTGAAAACTTGAGTGATGCTATTATTACATAGTCTAGCAGTTCTCTATATTGTGTAAGATTAGTGTCTATATCTGGCTTCAAGCTAGGCAAATATTTGATCAAGATAATTTATAGTGAGACACCAATAGGATTTGGAATTTAAATAAGATACTATAGAAAACAAAGTATTTGCAGAGTTTCAGAGTGAGCAATTCTACTATGGAAAACAAGTTATTTATGGAGTTTGGAATAAGAGTAAGTCTGCTATGGAAGACATCAATACTCAGGGTTGAACTTTGACATATAATATCTACTAACCCTATACATATATTTAATCTGATTTCCCATACATCAGACTTTTGCAGTGTGTACTCTAATCAGTCCTCTTTATTTCTAATAATATCTGATTACTAAAGCATCATCATTCTATACTTAAGTAATCAAATATTCAGCATATTAGAATAGGCTATATTTAAAGTAACAATAACATCTTTAGGAACTTTATTCTATTCTCTTAGGATTTCCTAGAACTCCAAAGTCTTTCTGTGCTTCTGCCCAACCATCCTAATATAAATATAACATATCTATTATATCTATTAAGTCC
>Ga0157364_1003162_pt1 | contig 15855 bp, 9 predicted proteins | sample AttsexASBM2_FD_111476 | JGI IMG/M metagenome (GOLD analysis project Ga0157364, IMG submission 111476) | Fungus gardens microbial communities from leaf cutter ant in Ribeirão Preto, State of São Paulo, Brazil - Atta sexdens ASBM2 | ecosystem: Host-associated > Fungi > Mycelium > Unclassified ...
GAGTGGATTGAATGGTGTTGACCACGGTGTTCATTACACTGATGGCAAACCGTCCGCTGGGTTATTTCAAAATGTGCTGTACGGTCAAGATGGTAAGCCGGTGACTGGCTTTGATAGTAAAACTAACAAGACTTATGTCAAAGGCGTGCCGGCAAACACGACGGTAAACGGTGTCTTGTATCAAAATGGGCTGGCATTTTCAGGTGTGAATAAAACGAACAAGAAAATGTACGTCGCCGGCAAGTTGGCCAATACAAGTGTGCAAGGCGTGCGCTACCAAAACGGCATCGTGCTGAATGGCGTTGATAAGCAGAGCAAGAAAACCTATGTGGCTGGTAAATTAGCGAATGCGACAGTGAATGGGGTGCTCTATAAAAACGGCGTTGCGTTTACAGGGCAAAATCCCACCAACCAGAAGACTTATGTAGCGGGTAAGTTAGCTAACACGACAGTTAAAGGCACGCTATATAAAAACGGTATCGTGTTCAGTGGAATGAAGGCCGGTAAAATGTATGATCATGGGAAATTGGCGAACCGCACGCTGGCAGGTCGCCTCTATAAAAATGGTCAAGCGTTTAATGGCTGGCAAGCCGACCGCTACTACACGGGTGGCAAGAAATTTAATGGGCAAATGGGCGGTAAGATTTACCGAAATGGTCAAAAATTTTCGGGTTCATACAAGGGCGTGTTGTATAAGAACGGCGGTGTGAAGACGGGGTATGTTGGTGCGACATACTACGCGAAGGGCCGAAAAGCCAACGGTAAGATGACGGTTGGTCAGACAACGTATCTGTTCCATAACGGGACTAAGCAAAAGGGTGTCCAAAAGGTCAATGGCACGTACTACATGTTTAATTTAAACAGTGGGGCGATGGTCAAGAACAAGTACGTTAAGTCACAATGGGGCAACTACTACTTCTTTGGGGCTGACGGAAAAATCGGCACTGACGTTGTTAAAATGAATGGTACCTACTACTATTTCGATCACAAAACGTATTTGATGCACAAGAACACGTATGATAAGTCGCGTTGGGGCACATGGTACATGTTTGGTGGGGATGGTAAGGTCTTTAGTGGTTACAAGTATTGGTATGGTCAGTTGTACTACTTCAAGCCGGGGACGTACGAGAAAGCAACGAACCAGTACGTTTATGAAAATGGTAACCGTTACTGGGCCGATAAAAATGGTGTCGTGACATCAGGTAATGCCCAAATTGAAACGGCGATTGCGACTGGTTCAACCATTATTGGTAAGTCACCCTATAACTGGGGTGGTGGTCGTACGCCGCAATCGATTGCGCTACGTCAATTTGATTGCTCATCATTTGTGCACTGGGCATATGCAAGTGCAGGTGTTGATCTAGGAGATTATCGCACAGCCGTTACGTACTCAGAAGTGAATTTAGGCCGGGGAATTAATTGGAACAACATTAAGCGTGGGGATATCTTCTTCATGGATAACGTTGACCACGTTGGTATCTACCTCGGTGGCGGGTATTTCTTGCACGATTCTCCCAATTCACCAACGGGTGGTGTTGGCGTATCTAATCTAGATGATGTTGTCGATCGTTGGAACTTAGTGTACAAGGATTCTTGGCGAAATATTTCAGATAATATCGTGCGTCGCGTGGTTGGATAAATGAACAACTGTTCTTTTAATCGGGAGTAAGTCATGAAAAAATTAAAATTATCACTTTTAATGTTAGTAGCAGTGATTAGTGCGACTGCCTTTGCCGTTAATTCAGAGGCTGTCCACGCTGATACTGTCAAAGCCATTCAAAAGCAACACAAATCAGGCTATCTTAATGCGGATGGTCAATGGCTGTGGTTCGAAAATGGTCAACGTTATACAGGTTTCCGTCATTACATGGGAACGTACTACTGGTTCATTAATGGCGTCCGTCAAGATTCAGGTTGGCGCCATGCTTGGGGGATGACGTATTATACAGACGCTGAAGGGCGTGCTGTGCAAGGCGTCCAACAAATTAATGGCAAGGTGTATGACTTCGGTAACGATGGCACGTTCTTTTCGCGCGGTATTGTTAAGGACGCGTATGTTAATGTTCCTGGTGTTGGTTGGCGCTGGGTAAATAATGGTCAGATGTTCAGTGGCTTCCGTCATTATATGGGCACGTACTACTGGTTTGAAAATGGTGTACGCGCGGACAATGGTTGGCACTTTGCGTGGGGCTTCGCTTACTATACCGGTAAGGATGGTCGGGCATTGCAAGGTGAACAAACAATTGACGGTCAAACCCTAAATTTTGGTGATGATAACACCTTCTATCTCCGGTACTTTGATGGTGGGAGTGCAAACCCGGGTGATGATCCACGTCGGTTCATGCAGCCTGTAACGGATCTGCAATTTGATTATGATGAAAACGGTCATCCAATACCAGGGACGGCTTATTGGGATAACTAGTTAACCAATTTTTATCAATTAGGCCCAAGCTAAATTTGAATAGCAAACAAAACGGCATCCAATTTTGCGGCGATGCCGTTTTGTCGTATATAGGAGATATTTCACCACGAAAATAAAAAATAGGACTATACTGTTTTGTTGTATTTTTAGTTAGCCACAAGAGAGAGGTAATGAGTTATGAAAAAGCAATCGTGGTTGATTGCAGCAAGTGTTTTAGCTGGGTTAATCGTTGTAGTGCCGGTTACGTCAGCTGATGAGAGTGCCACGGTCAGCGAACAGGTGACAGCAAGTAGCCAGTCAGCATCGACAAGCGATCGTGTACAGACTACTTCAACGAGTCAGAGTAGTTGGTCTGAGGAAGCGACCGCAAAGCAAGATGCGTCAGTTAGTTCAGTAAGTGCGACTACAACCGTATCGTCTAAGCCGGCTGCAACGACGCCAACAAAAGTTGCACCGGTCAAAAATAATGTGGTCGTGGCGGGTGTGTATTATTTGAACGATAAGCCAGCGGCTGGTACTTATCGAGGGGTAGTATATGGTACTGATGGTAAGCCATTTAATGGGACTCAGAAAAATCTGATGTATGTTGCAGGGAGACTTGCAAATAAGCAGTTAGTGAATGGCAAGTATTATGTTGGTGGAAAATTGTCTCAAGGTGTTTATGCAGACAAGCAATACGACGGACACGGCGTCTTGGTGGACGGTAGGTACTTCAACGGTTATTACTATGCAAACGGGGTTAAGTTGACCGGTAAGAGCCGTGATGGCGATTATTTCAAAAATGGTGTTTCGTTTTCTGGTGATATGAACGGTCGCCATTACGAAATGGGCACGCTGTTCACGGGTAGTTTGAAAGGCGTTGCCTACAAAGATGGTTTGAAGTTGACTGGTACTCGTGGCGGAATTTATTACAAAGCAGGTAAGCCTTTCTCCGGGGTGATGAGTAATGTGCTGTATCACAACGGTCGTCGCTACACGGGTTACCATACAGCGAAATTCCAAAATGTGACGGCACTGTTCAAGGATGGCCACTTGTTCACAGGTACGCGCAATGGCGTGTACTACAAGAGTGGTAAGGCGTTTTCGGGAGTCTTGAATAATAAACTCTATAAGGCTGGCCGGAAGTATGCGGGTTATCATTTTGCTACCCTTAACTATGCATCGAAGCTGTTCCGTAATGGCAGTTTGTTTACTGGTACGTACCACAAGAGCATGTACGAAGCTGGTCAAAAATTGACGCTGGTTAGTCGTAAGGCATTTCCAGTTAAAAATACTTTACTAACAAACGCCGCAGGTAAGCGAATCGGTACTTTGAAGGCCGGTACGTCAGTAATCATCTATTATGGTTCGCAACATGGCGTGTTAGTAACGACAACGGCGGGTAAGCGATTGGGTTATGCGGCCGAGAGTTATGGAATAGACGGTCCGAACATCGTATCAACGTTCTATTATCCAGAGTCAAACCTGCACGACTTGTATTTGATTAGCGATAAGTCAACTGTACAACTTGATATTATGACGAACTTGAAGACTAAACAAAAGACGCATGTTGCGGTTACGACAAAAAGTGGTAATTCTGGTATCGATACAATCAAAATTAAGGCTGGGCGTAAGTCGATTAATTGGCACGCTAAGTACCAAGCAAACCAATATGGTCGTTGGCAAGTAACTGATGGCACAATTCAGACTGAACATACAGCATCGCCAATTAAGTATCATGGCAAGATTTACTTTAAGACAACCCTGATTTTTCAGACTAGCGATGAACATTACAAGATAACAAAGACGAAGCTTGTGACGGGGTATGTGCCATTGTCATATCTATCAACAGGATTTAAGGGTGGCGTCTTTGCTTATAATCCACTTGGTGGTAAATAAAAATTCAGATAATCTAAAAACTCCGGAAGACAGCATTGCCGGAGTTTTTTCATGCGCAATAGTAGTGCAATTTTTGCCCAAGTGTCACAATCAGTTGACTAAATCTCAGTGAAAGTGCAAAATTTTAGAGTTAGTTTTATTCAGGAGAGAAGAGAAACGTGACTAAAAAAATCGGACGTATCATTCTGATTGTGGTGATGATAATGTTGGTGATTGGCTTGGCGTTGGTAACGATGTCGGCCTCGCCACTGTATCGCACCAATCAGTGGGTGGATACGAATGCAATGTTTTCAATGGGCCGGGCGTTGGCTTCGGGGATGGTGCCGTATCGCGACATTGTCGAGCAACGTGGTCCGTTGATGTTTGGTTTGTTTGCTATCGCGTCATTTATTTCAAAGACGAGCTTTATCGGCGTGTTTGTTATCGAAGTGATTAACGCTTTGATCGTGTACTTCTTTGCAAGCAAAATCGCTGCGTTTTATTTTGATAATAAGAACGTTGCTAGCGTACTGGGCCTGTTAGGACCAGGGGTGATGGTGGGTACGCACGCCTTTGAATTAGGTGGCGCTCCCGAAGAGTTTGCCTTCCCGGTTATCATGGGCTTCATTTATTTAGCGTTCTTATGGCAACGCCAAAACAAGCAATTGCGCCCATGGCTGTACCTGATTGCCGGTTTTGGTTTGTTTTATGTCTTTTGGGTCAAGTACGCCATGATAGGTGCATTAATTATTTTCTTCCTATACGTAGGCTTTGGTTTGTTAGCTGATCGAAATTGGCGTAGCCTACTCACGGCAGTTGGTCTGTCGTTAATTGGCTTCCTTGTGCCATCGGCGGTGATGCTGGGTGTCTTTTACCAACACCATGCCTTGCAATCGTTGATTGATGTATATTTCAAAATGAATATGATGGCGTATGGCGAAAATCAAAATGGCATGATCTCACAGTTGGTGAATTCGCTGGGCTTGTTTGCGGAACCGATTAATCAACACTGGCTCATTACAGCGATTACAGCAGTTGGCTTGGTTCTGACAAAGATTGGTCGCCAACGAAGCATGTTGTTTATGATGTTTTTCGGTACGGTGGCGATGTTAGTCTTAACGCATTTTGTGCGAGAGTACTACGTCCTATTGTTGATGCCATTCTTTGTGGTTGCGTTATTCCAACTATTTGCCTGGTTGATTAATTGGCAGAAAGAATTATTACGACCGGTTATGTTGCTGGTTATGATTGGCATTTTTGTCATACCGTTTTATGGAAATTCTTATATTAAAACGGCAACTCCGCGCGATGCCCATCAGCCATTTTTGGCACGCCATGGTCAGCCGACTGATCAAAGCGTACAAGAACGTTTTGCAGCGGATATGCATAAAAAATCAAAGCACCCAAGTATCTTGATGGTTAATTCATTAGATTCCGGGTTCTTCTTGGCGGCGGATACGCATCCAGTGACGCGATACTTCCACTTAATGAACATGACGTATGATGAGTTCCCTGAAATGTATAATTCATTTTCAGATACAATGACGCATCGACGTGTCCAATATGTTGTGGTATTTGTACCTGGTAATCAGCCATTGGCGATTGATATGCGGAATGCTTTGAACGGGGTTCACCCGTACAACAAGGCACCATTGGTGAAAAATTACCGATTGATTGATACTGGCTATCAATTGTTGGCGGGTAAGCCCAAGAATTGGGCGTTGTTTGAATTGAAATAGTTTTAAAAAGCACGAGAGAATGGTTCGCTCGTGCTTTTTTGTTGCACTTTCGCAACAAATATTTTTGTGTGTTAGAACTTTTACTAACCACTTATCAAAAAAATAGGCGTAAACTTTTTAAGTTAAATATTTTATGGGAGATGAAGAAGTTTGAAGAGTCGTTTGAGTAAGTTAGCGATTATGGGTTTGACGATGGCGGGTGCAATTGCTTTTGGGCAAAGTAATGCATCAGTTTCAGCAGATGCAATCAAGACACAATATCAAGGTAATTGGTATGCGCACCAAAATGGGCGTTGGTACCATGTTAACGTGACAAAGAATCATGTGACGGGTACGGGATATACAGATTACGGGCGGACTCATACGTTTAATTTGAATCCAAAGTTTACGGCATTTTGGAACGCCGGTGAGCATGGCTATTATTTAGGTGTCGGCAACTTATCATTCCAGTCAATGTATTTAGGGCTGAATGGTAACTTTACGACATTGAAATTGTTGGCGGGCCAAGATACAGGCACAACGATTTTTTATCGGTCAAAGGATGCCGCCTTAGGAAAGTATTTCACGGCGACGGTGCAACACATCGATGCCACGACCAAAAAGAAGATTGGTACGGATTGGCATGTGAAGTCCCCAGCTGCGGAAAATTGGTGGTTTGAGCCAGGTAATGGGTACAAATATTATCAGTTGCAAGGCTCGAAGCGCGTTAATTATAAGCTGAATAGTAATCGGACCTTCAAAATTTATTACAAGGCAACTTATCGTAAATTGACCATCAAGAACTACGATTTCGATACCGGTAAGTTAATTTCAACGCAGACGAAGATGGTTAAGGTTGGCACGACGCCACTGGTTAAGCCGGGAACCGTGAAGGGGTACCAAGCTTATTCAGTCTCCAAGTATGCGAAGCGGGTTAACTTGGATCAAACCATGTCAATGACCTATCGCAAAGCTGCCACGATTACGGTGAAGTACCAAGCAAACGAAGGGACGCAGTTGAATCCAAAGTGGACGGATATTGCGAATGCGAAGACTTATACGAGTGTGATTGGTAAGCAAATACATATTGCGCCAGTTCAGAATGGTGATTACATTATGCCAGCAGCACAAGACATCACTGTAACGGGCAACCGGACAATCGTTTTGAACTATCAGTTGAATAAGCAAGGTTATTTGAATAAGTACAATCAAGCGATTACGAACAAACATTTTGATGCAGCGCACACGACACAGTTGAAGGCTGCTACCAATATTTATTACACGCAGATGAAGTCGGCTACGAGTGCATCAGCCCTCAAGAAGGCTTGGAACAACTTTAATGATGTGATGCAACATGTCACGGTGATGAATTTGAACGTGTATGATATGGAAGCTCGTGAAAGTGACGGGCGACCACAATTTTCTGATCGGGTAACGTTGGCCAAGTCAGTGACGAATGATAGCCAATTTACACAATCTAATTTGTGGCAGACACAGTTGCATGCTTGGCTGATGTACAATGGTGCAAATCGTAAAGTATGGGTAAGCGGTGCTAAGGCTGGTTCAGGGTGGATTGATCCAGCTAAAATCACTGAAGGTACGGTTGAAAATGTGCCGGTATCAACATCAATTGCGAATGCGGATACGTCAATACGTGCTTTGCGGGCAACGTCGATGATTGCGTACGAGTCTAAGACGACGGTTAACTTAACCGCGCGCCAAAAGATGTTGGCCTCTTATAGTGGTTTCCACGCCTATATTGCAGGTTACACGATTTATCATAATGTGTTTGGATCGGGTAATAATATTGTGTACATGACGTATAAGAGTGTCGGGACGCCAAATGTTCTTGGTGCTAATGCAACACGGATGAAGGTTCTGCAGTCATCAAATACGCAACTTCAATTAGATGGCCGTTACTATAATGACTTGATGGTGAAAGATAGTTGGTCAGCAACCGAAAACGGTGATTGGGCAAGTTGGTTTGTAATTCCGGGCCAATACACAGATGATGACATTGCCAATGCAACCTATTGGTGGTTACCACAATACGCATATAAGGAATATGGACAAAAGTCTATGCTACTAAACTAAATGATTTGATGGAGCCAGATGCGTAAGTGTCTGGCTTTTTGTCTCGATTCTGGGAATGGCTGATAAACACCGCAAATCTCATATAAATTAGTCCTAAATACGAGTATACTTATTTTCTGTAAAGAGAAATAATGGAGAATGAGATGAGGAAGACTATGGTCCTGACGTTGTTGGCAGCAACGTCATTTGGTTTGGTAACCGTTGGTCAAGCGCATGCAGCGACTGCAAGTTATACAACCACTTTTAAATATGTCGATGCAACGACGAATAAAACGTTGAAGACAGTTAAAACAACTGGTTCAAAGAATAAAACTTATACTTACAAGCCGGTGGCGATTAAGTACTACGCAACACCGGCAAAGTTGTCTTATAAGGTAACAAAAGCAAGTACAATCACGTTAAAGGTGAAGGCGACATATCGTAAGGCAACGATTAAGTACGTTGATCGCTATAACAACGCAACAATTAAAACGGCCACAACCAAGATGGTGCCGGTTGGTAAGACAGCATCATTTACACCAGTAAGTGTTTCTGGCTACCAAGTCACCAGTACAGCAACTAAGAAGTTGGCAAATGTTAAGTTAGATAGCACAGTAACGTTTGCGTATGACAAATTGTTTAAGTTGACGCAAAATATGGTCGCTATGGATACTAAAAAGTCACTTGGTACGAGTAGTCAGACTGTAAAACGGGGTCAAACAGTTACGTTAACGCCAAAGTCAGTCGCAGATTACGTGACGCCGCCTGTGCAAAAGGTTCAGGTTAATAAAGATACAACAGCCACGTTTAACTATCAACGCTTGTATAATGTGACAATCAATTCGGTTGGTTCTGATGGTGTTAAGTTAGGTAGTGTCAAACAGACTGTGCAACAGGGGCAGACTGTGACGGCAACGCCTAAAAATTATGCTGGTTACGCAACACCAACCAGTCAAAAGGTCACGCCAACTAAAGATATGACAGTGACCGTAACGTATCCGAAGTTTTATACGGTTAATGTCGTTGAAAAAGCTGCTGATGGGACAGTTTTGGCAACCCGCTCATTGCAAGGACAGGCGGGACAAAGCGTAAAGGTCACACCAGAATCTCACGAAGGTTATGTGGCACCGAAAGACCAAACTGTTAATCAGGCAACGACGGTGGCATTTATCTACCAAATTGATCGAACCTATCAAGATGACGCGTACAATAAATTAATTGCTAGCACGGATAATCAAGAACAGTCCAAGCTGGCATTAGCTGCGTACAAAGCAGATTATACCCAAGCCACGACGTTGGCATCTTATCAAGCTGCGCAACAAGTCATGAGTACCATGACGCTAAAGTCATTAGGTGGTCACGCGATGCGGATTGTAGATTCATACAATTCAAATGATATTATTGCGGGTAAGAAGATGGGAGCTTCGGACATTACGATGGCTGACGGATCAAACGACGTTTACATCGCGTACTTTGCGTCAGGTGATTATGATTGGGTGGTTGACCAGACGACCAAGCAAGCTGGTTGGATTAAGCAAAGTCTTTTGACTACTGACGGTGTAGGCATGCGTGATGGAGATGCCTACACGTATAAGGTTGAGAAAAAATCTGATTTAACGGGATCATACGTTTACGTGGGCAATGATGTTACCGGTACACTTGATAGTTATACGATTCAATATGGTATTAATGGTAACTACGATGATGCCGTGGTTAAGTTGACTTTTAACAAAGATGTGAACGTACCTGTTAAGGCGGGTGATTTTACGATGGAGAAGGCGTCTTTGTTTGTGGGTGACAGTGATAATCCAATCATGGCTGACAGCCAGGCCACGGATTGGACGAATCAACAAGTCTACTCAGTGACATTCTCAATTAGCGCGGATGATGCAGATGAGCTAATTGAGTATGGTGGCTATGTTGGATATGGTTCGGTATCTGATTTAGGTGAAAAGCCACATGCGTTTAATTTGCCTGGTGAAAATTCAGGTGATTACAGTACATCAGTTTAAGAAATAATTAGTAGGAACAGCAGTTTGACATGCGTAGTCATCAGACTGCTGTTTTTAAGTTCCCTTTTTCTAACCACGTTTCAAATGACATGTTAATATAACATTTGTAAATTAATTGAAACATATTTTAGAGGTGGTTATGATGTTTAAGTTGGGTTCTGTATTAGCAACAGTTGCTGTGTTAGGTAGCTTGGCAGGTTCATCAGTAGAAGTCTCTGCCGCACAAACGGCACAACGTGATCATGTTTCAGCAAAGAAGACTGTCAAGAAGACAACGCACAAGAAGATTGTGTCTAAGCAAGTTGTTAAGAAAGCAACTACAAAAAAGGCAGTTCAGACACACAAGGTGTCCGTTGCACCTAAAAAAGTTGTGCCAGTGAAGGTTTCTTCTGTAAAGGTTTCGGCCGCAAAGTCTTCTGTAAAGACGAGCGTTGTTAATCATGCCACATCAAGTGTGAAGCCAGCAACGAGTACGACGGTTGTCAAAAATCCAGCGACTGTAACGTCGGCTACAAAAGTTAATGCAAACCCTTGGATGTCGGTCGATGAACCAGCTTTCGCAAAGGTTTCGCAAACCTGGAAGACAACGGTTCCAGCTGCAAGTACAGCTGCGATTACGTGGTATGCAGGAAATGATGGCTATGTGAAGATTAATGACTACTTGCGTGGGATTACAAAAACCGCAGATGCACAGACAACAGCTGCAACGGCGGCAATTCACAATGCGGTGACGACTTACAACAACCCAAAGACTACAGTGGTTTACCGTGGGGTTAGTGCAAAGGGGTTGCAGATTTCATTGCACAATGCACCATTGCAAGTCGGCGCGCTATACAGCGATAATGCCTTTATGAGTACATCGTTTGACAAGGGTGTCGCGTTTGATTTTGCTAAGGATCCATCAGATAGTTATGTCTTGCAAATGACAATTCCAGCTGGCACGGGTCACGGTGCCTATATTGCACCGTTGTCAAAAGAATATGGTTTGGAATCAGAATACTTGGTGAAGGATCACTCAGAATTTAAAGTGACTGGTTTTTCAACATTGACTGGTAATTATAACCAGAAGTACCACGTTGTTGAAATGACGATGGTTAAGTAAAACAAAACCTAAAACAGAGGCTGTGAAAAGGCCCCTGTTTTTTGTTACGCGAAATGCTATGATTGTATGTACTTTATATTAATTGGAGAAGTAGATATGCAATCAGTTGAGGCATCGGGCAAAAAGCGTGATCGCACGTTTGACATTGCTCGCGGACTAGGAATGATACTTATTATTATGGGCCACACGTTTACGAACGGGGCTTTTAAACCATATGCGTTCACCACGGGTGCTGTTATTCACGCAGTTAGTTTGATGGCATTTGCCGCCAATCTACCAATTTTCTTTGTTGTTAGTGGATATTTTTATCGTGAGAAAAGGCTACCTGACGTTATTAAAGGTGGAATCAACACTTTGCTGGTTCCTTATGTAGCCGCCAATGCAATATGGCTGGTTATTAATTTGGCATTTAATTTTACAAACTTGAAAACAGGGTTACTTTCAATTTTGTTTGGATTCGGTTCTGTAGGGATGACGATTCACAATACTTTTGTACCACCAATTGGTGCTCTTTGGTTCTTAATAGCATTGTTTTTGGCAACAATTATTTTTCAAATAGTGATGAAAATCAAGATTTGGCCCCTTAGAACGATTGCTATTGTCATCATGTTTAGCATTGGTGCCTGGCTGGGGACGCAACAACCTTTACCATGGTCGATAGCTGCAGTTTTGCAATCGCAAATATATTTGTATTTTGGCATGCTTTTGGCGAACGCTATGAAACGTGTATATTTGAACGCCAAACTCGTTAAGATTGTGTTGGGCTTCATCGGCCTTGGCTTTTGGGTGCTAAGCGCTCGGAGTGGAGCGTATTGGTTGAATATTGGGGTTGCTAATAATGTTATTTTAGCTACTTTGGGCGGTATTGGATCAAGTCTAATGTTGATTATGGTTGGACAATTATTTGCGACAAATAAGTTTGGGGTATTGCCTTCTGATGTTGGACGATATTCAATTTTGGTATTAATTGTGCACGTACTTGAAATGCCACTGTTTGATCGAATTGTGGTGCACTTTGTGCCACTTCTACGTGTTCATATGAATATTTTTTTGGTTATAGCAGTATTTTTCGTACTTCGAGTAGTTTTCGATGTTGTGTTGGCAATGGTGTTACGTCGAGTTCCGGTGGTTGAAATGATGTTTTTGAAGCGAGATTTTCCACTGAAATAGTTATTGTGAATTATTATGAGTATTCTAAAATTGTAGATGACTATCTGAAATAATGCGTCTATAATAAGCAAGTATTCATTTTTGTACGTATTTTATACTAGGAGTTATGATATGGGTAAGTTTTTTAAGACAGTGATGCTTACAGTGGCAGCTGTCGTGGGGTTTAACGTTGTATCTGGTACGGTGCAACAAACGCATGCGGATGAATTGCAAACGATTCAAGCGCAACACAAGTCGGGTTACTTAGGTACGCCACAAGGGTGGTTCTGGTTCGAAAATGGGCAAAAGTATACGGGTTTCCGTTACTACATGGGCACGTACTATTGGTTTATCAATGGTGTCCGTCAAGATTCAGGTTGGCGTAATGCTTGGGGGATGACGTATTACACGGACAACCAAGGACGTGCTGTTCAAGGTAACCGTGAAATTAACGGCGTTGCTTATAACTTCGGTAATAACGGTACATTCTTCTTGCGCGGTAAGGCATCTGGATACATGGATGCCGGCCAAGGCTGGCTGTGGTACGAAGGTGGACAACGTTTCACAGGTTTCCGTAACTATATGGGCGCTTATTACTGGTTCCAAAATGGTATGCGCCAACAAAACAAGTGGGAAAACGCTTGGGGCATGACGTATTACGTTGGTGCTGATGGACGCACTGTGCAAGGCTATCAAACAATTGGTGGTAAGAGTTACTACTTCGGTGATAATGGTACTTTCTTCCAACGACCAGCTCCAGCTCCAACGGTGCCGGCTGCACCAGCCTCGCAAGGCCAAATTAAGGGATCTTTCAATATGAAATATCACGTCCCAGGAAATGCATCGTATAATCGTACGATTCATGTAAAACAATGGTTTTTGACAGAACAAGATGCAATTAATGCGGGTTATACAAGGGCTACGCATTAATTAGAGAAATACGAGTTGGTATATTTTACCAACTCGTATTTTTTATTTTCATTCCACTTATTATGGTTGCTTAGAATAAATGGAATAAAATACATATATCGGACATGTTTTTTTCATCAATCACCTATACACTTACCAAGTGTCAATGTGAAAAGGATTATAAGTAAGTGTTTGAAAACAGTACATTATATTGCTTGTTTTCAAAATTGGGAGGGATATGTTGAAAATGATTAAGTTCAAAACAATTGCTACCTACGTGATAGTGTTCATAGTGGCAGTTGCGATTCAGCTACCACAGATTTATTCGCATGCAATCATTCTGGGAAATGATTCGTTGTTTCATATGAATAGATTTTTCGACGCAATGATGCAAATCAAAGAACACTCCATAGGAAATACAACGATGGATTATGGTTTTGGGCAAACAGGACGGATTATCAATGCGGTATATGGGCCTGCTGTTGCGCTAGTGAATGGCTTTATCCTGTTAGTGCTGGGATCATGGTATAAATATGAAGTGTTTACGGGGATATTGGTTAGCTTTTTAGCAGGATCAGGTACGGTATTTGCAACTAAAAAATTAGAAGTTGGCAACAAAATTGCTGTTTTTACTGCAGCGGTGTATATGTCTAGCTTTTGGGTGAATTCTTGGGCTACCTCACAAATGTTCACTGCATGGGGCGCTGCCTTAATGCCTTTTGTAGTTGGGTCGATAATTAGCGTCATTAAGCAGCCAACAAAAATGAGGTCACTTGTAAGTCTTTCGTTGACGGGTTCGTTGCTAATTCAGACCCATATGTTAAGTGCTATTGTTACGGCAATTGGTCTTGTGCTACCGCTTATCGCAACTTTTCTCATTACTAAAGACAGAGTTATATTTTTAAAACATTTGATGATTGGAATTGCGTTAGTGGGATTGCTAAATGTTAATGTTATTACAAATACAGGTGGCTTATTCCTGAATAATGATTTAATCCCGCCGTTTCCTAATTTAAATATGGAAAATGCGGCTACTATTTTCTCAACTGGAAGTCAGACGGTAACGCAACTTGGTTTAATATTATCGATTGTTATATTTGTACAGATTTCAGCTAGTTATCTTTCAAAAAAATCAACTTCCTTGAATCGATTGCTAACAACCAGTGGCAGCCTGATTTTAGTTATATCGTCCCAGTATTTTCCGTGGCAATATATGGCAGATTTCTTTCCTGTTTTGCAAAGCTTTTTACAATTCCCATTGCGTTTGACGCCACTTGCGGTTGTGTTTATCCTTATGGGGCTTGCATTGTCGATTAAGGAAGAGGTGTGGTGTGATTTTCAAGTAGGGCAGATTTTTCTGGTGGTCTTAATGTTGTTCTCAATAAATGATGCATTCAGAAATGTTAAGCGTGCTGCTGGTTATTGGAACACTAGCCAGGTAACAACAACAACAGCAAATGTAAAAAAAAGAACAACAGATACAAATCAAATTAGGGACGCTTTTACAAGTAGAAATTTGGCGGCAGGATTGGAACTGGTCTATAAGAATACGCCAGATTATTTGCCAACAAAAGGTAAGGTTTTAGCCTCGGAATATGCTAGTAGGCAATTTTATACACAAGTTGGGAAATATTTAAACGAAAATAAGTTGAAAGTTAATAAAAGCGTTGTAGATGGAAAACTTATTGTAACGTGGCGATCACAAATAACTGGGAAGGCTTATTTACCAGTTGTTGTTTATAGTGGTGCAACAGTAAGGCAAGATGGTGAGAAACTAGAATTATCGACTATTAAAAAAACGGACGTTGGATCTGCTATTGTGAATCAGCACAAAGGTATTAATGAGGTGACTGTTGAGTATGGTGGGAAGTGGCAGATTGTAAATATTTTATCTATCATATCGTGGTTGCTGACGCTTACGTACATGATAAATTCAAAATTTAGGATTCAGTCAAAAAGGCCATTTAAACAAATTTGATGGATTTCATTGTGATTACATTAATAAGTGAGTTAATGGTGTCTTGAAAAATAGACATCGTAAACTCGCTTATTTTTTATTATCGGAATTTTTCCTTTTGTAATGTTCTCTGTTGTAAACTTAGTCGATGTAATTTATCAAAATTAGGGAGAAGAGTTTTGAGTAGAGTTGTAAAAAATGTACTGATATCTGCTATGGCACTGTCATTGGTTGGTGGCATTGTTGTACCTGTTGTACACGCTGACACACCCAGCGTAACGGAATCAGTAGATGCATATGGAAACGGGCAAGATACCAATACGTCGAAATTAGCGAGTGTTATTAAGCCAATTCAAACAGTATCAACAGATACTTTGAAGGGTGTGGATTTAACATCTTATCAAGCTGAAAAGAATGCTGGTGTTCAGTATAAAAATTTTGACGGTAATGTACTGTCAGATGAAGACTTTATGAAGTTCTTGGCTAAACAGGGCGTCAACTACGTTGCGCTTAAAGTGGCAGTCAACCCAGCGAATGCTGAGGGTAAGACCTATGGCGCTGGTGATCCAACATTAAAGAACGCGATTAATACGGCTAAACTAGCCAAGGCTGCTGGTTTAAAAGTGAATGTTGATTTTGTGTACTCTGATTTTACA
>Ga0157364_1003163_pt1 | contig 15846 bp, 5 predicted proteins | sample AttsexASBM2_FD_111476 | JGI IMG/M metagenome (GOLD analysis project Ga0157364, IMG submission 111476) | Fungus gardens microbial communities from leaf cutter ant in Ribeirão Preto, State of São Paulo, Brazil - Atta sexdens ASBM2 | ecosystem: Host-associated > Fungi > Mycelium > Unclassified ...
CATACTCCTTAACTCGATTTTAAGGAGCGAGGACATAATCTGCCGTGTATCCATACTGCGGAAAATCTTGTCATTCAAACGTAATCCTGCAGAGCAAATATTCCCGCTTAATTTCTCCTGCGCGTCTTCCAGTGAAGGAAAGAGGACGTCACCGGATCCGCGTACCGACGGATTTAGAGACCTTATCGTCTCCACGAGCTGTAGATGTATTAAATATTTATCCGCGTTGCGAATGTAGCGCGTTTATTTTGAGCCGGCGCGATTTCCTGGGAGAAAAATGCTCAAACCGTACCACAGGCTCTTTCCGCAAGGGTAGCAGTAGAGTCTCGAGAACGTAGGAATTACCTCGTCCCCGAGGAACATCGCCCGTGGAAACGGTGCGTCAGCTCCGTGGATTCGTTGGCTTTACGAGGCGCCATAGCCGCCGAGTATGTTTGCTCGTCGAAATCCGGCAGGACGCCCGGTTTACGGGTGACGTAAACGGGACCCCCGCCAGCGCAAACCGGCCGCCACGACGGTGATTTATGGTCTGGTTATTCGGTTGACGGCATCCTCGCCACTTTCTAGGATTCGCGCGAAACGGAGAATCTCACACAGAGAGAAAGAGAAATGAAGAACGGCAGAAGGTGAAGAGAGGAGAGAAGGGAAAGGAAAAGGGAAAGACGGAGATGCATAATAAGGTTTGTCCTCTCTAGCCTCTGGAGGTCAGGAAGGGATTGCGACCTCATCTCTAGCTCTCTCGAGGACTCTCACGAGGACGCGGTGATCTCTCGGCGATGAACTGTGCACCCGTATGTCACATTGATTTCTTGAAATACAGCTCTCGTCCTCACCGGCATGTCTCTCTTTACCGCACGCCTTGAACTCGATAGGAAATTCTTCTTCTCCGGAATATAATGCAACCACAACTCGACCGCAGACACGCTCCTAAATGATTTAGAACATGAGGACGTCCGACTCGTAGAATGAAAACGATTTCTCGTCGACGATTCGTATTCGCCTACAGCGTTCTTATATTCGTGAATTAGGTTAGGTTAACCGTATAGTACCCTTGAGAGAACACATGTACTCTTTTTAAAACCGTAGAATTTTTTCATTAGTTAAAATTTTGCATTTATAGAATTACATAATAAAAATTGGCATCAAAAATTATGTTCTAGAAATTTTACTTTATTAAATACCTACATTTAGCGCACAAAAAAATAATACTTTCTCCTCTTCCGCTCTCGGATCATCTTTTCTTTAAAAAATATATTCTTTTCTTGTGGTTCTGATGTGATAAAGAGAGCGTGTAATAAGACACTCCGCGAAGTCACGTCGAGGGTCGTGTTCGCAAAATCAAGATCGCAGTAATGTAATATATACATACACAAGTTTATCTCGCAGATGAAAGCAGTAGTTATAATTATGCTGAAATGTAAAGCAGAATCCAATGAAACACTCTTAATGAACTGGTCATTGTAGAGTTCAAATAAAATTTTACGCATTGAAAACGCACTATCTTCTGAGTAAATATAAGTACATAGGTAGTGATTAAAATATAACGAGCATTTCTTACATTTCATATAATTATTTTTATCTCATTTCTCCGATAAAGTGTATTCAGGTTTTATTAGAATAGAATATAAAGATATAAAAAGTACAAACAATAATAAAAACTAAGATAGAAATAGAAATGTTTTTTTTAAATTATTGCATATAATCAAAATATAAATAAACAGTAAAAATTGGATAGAAATAGAAATGCGTTTCTTAATTATCGCGTTAAAAGTTATCGAAAATAAAAAAACCTCACAGTGTCCTTTAAAAATATCCGCGGGATAGCGATTTAAAACCAGTTCAATCCATTCCATATTATGGTTGTTATATCCGGCTGTGGCGCAATATTGATTTACAGCGCAATATCTATACGCGAAACGAAATTTCAACATTTCTTGTACTCGATGTGAACCATTATAAATATATTGCAAGGTCAAAAATATAGAAAAAGCGAAACTCTCTTTTTCACAACTCGCAGAGTGCTTGCACGCATTAACTTTGCGGCAAGCTGTTAGCCAAACGGAGAAAGGTATTATAAACGAAGGTATATAGATATATCATAGGAATACACAAACGCGTAGATATGCGCAAAGAATCAATCTTTCTCGGAAGCGTATAATCTTACTCGCCCCGCAAGGAAACCAAGACTGTTCGACGCTGCGGAAAAATATCATTCTCCATCTAGCTAAACACACTCAATTTATAACTCTGCAAACAGGAACAAGCGTCCGTGAAACGAGTACGCTGAAACATGGCAGCAAATACTGGAAACTGCTCGAAACTTTGGGAACTTTCCTCCTTTGCTTCCTTAACGCGAGATTCTACTTCGCATCTTTGTCGAGTATCTTTGTCTCGTGAGCGAAGCTAGAATACCGACGACGCAACATTGCTCTCGAGCGAAGAAATTACCTAAGAAAGAGAGAAGGGGGGAGGGAGAGGGAGAGGGAGAGAGAGAGAGAGAACTTTACAGGTTAATGCGAAACTTTGCGATTAAAGATCAGAATAACAGTATGAATTAATACGACAGCGTTTTACTTTTTGAACCGTGTTGCGTTGCCACCAGATTTTAATAAAGCTTAACGTTACTTGCTAATCACTTCGTCCTTGTTTCTATCTAAGATTTATATTGATTGAATTTATTTTGAAAATTATCTGTATGATTTTGAAAATAAATTTAAAATTCGCATCTTAAAATTTAAATTATTAAAAAAAAATGTCTAAAAAACAAACAACACTGTTTAAATATATCAATTAATAAGTTTTTCTTGTAAAATATACAAAAGCTACGGCACATACTGCAGTTATCTGCAGCTTCCGTGTAAAATGTAATTTTCGATCGAGACTTCTCTACACAATACTGAGTGCTTTGAAGCAACGAGCATTGCGGAGATTCAACTTTGGCGCAACCCAAAGCACAATTCCGGCCCGCTCTTCTTGACGCATCAAAACAGAAACTGCGGCTATCCCTTGGCCCCGACGTTTCGGAAGCATCTAGCAACTTCCAACCGCCGCCGTGCACATGCAGCTCGCTTAAAGGACCGAACAATTCCGTGCTATCTCTCGCAGTCGACATTCGAGTTTCAAGTCAGTGCCAGACCTGGCAAGATAAGCAAAATTTACGAAACTTACGTAACAGGCCAATAAGATTAACAGTAAGATGTTGCGATACTGGGCTACGTGATCAAGAATTCGATTCGAATTCGAGGAATGTAGTTTAAAATGTCATCGTTTCATTTTGATGAAGTCGAAAATTGGTGTATTTTTAAATTTTTTCTATATTGCAGATCTATGTCAGATAATTACTATTATAATTAATGATATGAGATATTTATAAAAAAATAGAAAAGTTTCTCTAATGGACGATAAGGGCCACACCCAGGGTTATTCGCAGCAATTTCATTATACAACAGTAAACCGTCTCATCTAGCGATTCCTTTGAGAGATGTTAGCTTCTATTAGGCTCACAGGTCGTATCTTAACGAGGTGAAGACTCGAAGAAAGAACGCGCGAAAAAGAGAAGAAATGATAGAATGAAGGGGAAAAAGGCAGCTGCTTAATCAATATTTTATATCAACGGCGTTTTTAACGAGTTTTAAATTTATAAAGCGCGCATTTTAAAGAAGATATCAAAGAATTATTTTTACAACAGAAAGAAGCATTTCTATGCTATAAACGAGATATGTACTCATTTTAAAAGGAATTTCTTTCTGAATATCCAAGATATCGAACTTGATTTTTGAAAGTTTGGTGTTTTAATCTCAAATTGAGATTAAAACATCATGTTTAATTACGACAGATATACATTCTTCATTTTTTTGCATTGATTTAAAAATTTCTTCGCTAAAATAGAAAAAAATAATTCAAGATAATGTTAACATCCGTCAATTTACGGTGTAAAAAATATTAACTAGTACTATCTTTAATAATTTTATTAATTTCTAATGACAAAAACAGACATTTAACATACATATAAAGATAAATTTTGACGTAAAGATAATCATTGACGGGGGATTTTCCTTCACGAGGAATATCGAAGACGATTAAACTTTTTTTCTACAACGAAATCCTGGCGAGTCATATAATCGGAAGAACTCATAGTTCGTGTTCATAGAAACGTGCTCGACACGGTGGCCCAGCTATTGTCCGGCTCAAGTTACGTGTGAACGCGGTATCTGACTGGGACAAAACCTATCCTTCGAATCTTTATCAACTGACTGATCGACCTGACCTGATTGCAACACCATCTTCGTTGTACGTGATGTCACACGAATATATTCTTAGTAGCCCACGTTCGTCGACCATCGTCGAAATCAACTAACCGCTCCCTCGATTTGGAGACGAGTTTCATGCATTTTCGAATATCGGAATAAAATTTCGAGAAATTTATCGTGGAACCTTTCATCGAAAACGAATAGCTCTTGCACATGAAAGCGAATTTACAAATTGCAATCAATTACACGGAAATTCTATTTTATTGTGATTAAAATAAATCCATCGTGATTATTTTTTGTTCATTCTTTGAATTAATAACAAAAAATTATTTAAAATTTTTCTCACAAAATTTATTAATTTAATTTTGTTGTAATCGCATTAATATTCTTCTTAAATTGGAATTATTTATATAGATTTTACGATAAATATTTTAAATATTTTTAGAATTTATCATTTAAACTGAACGTTTTTTTATTCTACACATATCAAAATGGCTAAAACGATTATTCCAGTATAATTATTAATTTATTTAATTTAATTTTTTTCTAAAAAAAAACTTATCTGTATTCGTGCTACATTTTTATTAATATTTCATTTTCAAATATCGAACGTGATAAAGATTAAAAATGAGGTTTTTACACAAATAAAAGTAAAGTTTATTTAGTTTTGCGCGGTCAGTCATATCTTTTACGGTTTGATCATTTGACGAATCTTGCCTTTCCGTAAAACATGAACGAGATGTCCAGTTCCGAGCATAGGATCCACTAGGGGCGGACGTGCCTCACCGTAATTCAAGTGGATAAAAGGAAAGGTGGTTCCAATGCGCCTCGAGCTCCAAAGTCCACAAGGGCTCGGGTACACAGAGGATGCGAATGAGAAAGCCGTGTAAAAAGGATCCGGGGGATTAAGATGACAGCAGCCGCGATGGGGAATGGCCGGCCATGAACGTGATTCGTGCTCGAGTCTATGGCGCGAGTATATTTCTTGCAAGGACCATGGGGCTACTTAACCCCGTCAGAATCGACCCCACCTTCTTGGGACAAACTGTATGCTGGACGTGACGTCTGTTACGCGAAACCACTTTCGCTGTCGACCGATATCCGAACCGCAGATTCCCTCTAATTCCAAGAAACGAGATTCTATCGTGTGACACAAACATTCAAAGTATCAATTTATTTTTCAGCAAGTAAATACGGCGTTTTATTGTACAGTGATGCTCGCAGACTTTTTTTAAATATTAATTATGCTTTAAAAGAAACCATATAATTGACTTATATTTCCTATTATCGCAATATTATAGGACCCTGTATTATGATTCGAATTAACAATCGGGGACGTATACTTTGTTCTTCGCTCGAAGTGATAAATGGCAAGCGGGCTAATTGTTACCATCAATTCGGGAGTACCCTTATCTGTAATCACTAGTGTCATTAAGTTCGCGCGATAAACGCTTCATCGAAACGTACATCTCAATGATAGCGACAAGGGCTTCAAAATCGGCTCCAATGAGCGCGAGTCGATAAGCCGACTCGTTCGCTTGACCAACGCTTGACCGGCATCAACCAGAGGGAGGCGGGGAGGAGAGATGAGAGAAAATGGGGAGAAAGCGAGGGTGGAATAGCTGCCGGCAATTATAACGTTGTACAGGGTCGAGCAGTAAATAATGGGTTCTGGGCTTGTCCAGTATTCAGCCAGAGCGTCAATCACCCTCAATCAGTTAGCAGGCTGGCTACGACCTAAATCAGAGGGTGTGAGGGGGATAGCCGAATGAGAACGTGGACGGGAGATCGAGATAGAAAGGATAACATAGAGGGCAACGGAGAACCTCAAATCGCAGCCGGTGAGTGTCAGCTGATAGAGTAGGAATGACGAAGATGGAACGGGGGCAGAAATATGGCTGAGAAACAGAAGATGAAGTATATTGGTTGCAATCCGACAAGATTTAGGTAGATGTGAGAATATGATTACATATAATTATGTGTACTCAAGCTGGAATTCAAAATTTTTTGCTCATCATGGTCGAGTTTCCTATATATAATTATTTTGATGGTCCAACAAAATTACTTTCGGAGATTTCTGCATAAATGATTTCTAGATAAATGTTTAGATATTTCAACAAAATCGTTCTTTGCATGTGATAAAAGTATATGCAATGGTCACATAGAGAAATAAATTACTAACGTGAAATAAATTTTTTCAGCGCCATACATTGTGCTCGAGAAAATTGATGTTGAAATTGGAAGATTGATTATCTCCTTTCTCTTTGCTCGTTTTGAATAAACTCAAATGAATGTCAGACTTGAATTAAACGATAAGCTTAATCGATAAACTTCTGCGATAATCTAATAATGCGTAAAGTTCTCTTCAAATACGGACAAGCACAGATTGTTATAATAACTTTCTTTAAAAAATGACAGTAATTTAAACGAGATAACATCAAATGCATGAGAAAGCAGCTTTTTAAGATAACTTTCAAAGTTCATCTCGCCGTCTCATTGGCAGATGTCCGCGTATTGTAGAACGCGCGATAAGGTCACCTCCGGTGATCGAGGACGCCGAGATTGAACTTTCGCTCATACTGCGACTGGACTACAAGTTATCATTGGAATCGCCTGTAACGTATCGAATCATATTGAACCGTCTGCCCCAGCCAACTGGTGCACAATTGGTCCACGAGGGGATTGGTTTATCATCTCGTCGACAATCGGGAAAGTTGGAACGTCAATCGGCAAAGTGCAAGCATAGGCACCGCGATACAACAGTAGTTGTTATCGGTTGCGCAGACTCGATTTCAGGGGCGGTGAGAGAGGGTTGGGGAAGCACATCGATGTACATTGGGCAGAAACTGTCTTTCGGAATTGACAGCGGCGAAATTCGCTTCCAAAACGGCGTGTTTCCGCTGCTGAAAATCAACTCCGATACCCGCGCACGGCGAAATTAATTCATCGTCCGTTCGTAGCGACGTGATTCACCGCCGTGAATTGGCTTGGAGCTCCAATTTACTTAATAGCGTAAAACGAACGGACCGATTGTGAACTTTTCATTGTTGTTCATATAATTGCGTGAATATTTCAATGATCCCGTTTATCTGTAGAACCAGAAACTATCCAATACCCTTTGCTTCTGACGTAAGTCAGAATTGCCACAAATTCTCATTCTAAAATTTTAGACTTTTATTATTACAACTTTTCTTTGATTCCTAGACAGAATTTCATAATGTTTCTTCATGCTTTCAATAATATTTGAAATTTTTTTCTATTTTCATTCTGATTTAAAAATCATCAAATATTTTGTTGAAATTTAATCTCAACGCAATTTAATAGTAAATTACTATTAATATTAATGACACTGTTTGCTTTTAAATGTTAAGTTTATAGTATTTTTCAAAACTGATGTACGTATATTAAAGCCAAGAAATTTAGACGATTTTGTAAAATTTCCTGACTTCCCTAATTTCCCTAACCGTTTTCAATTTCTTTGATTTCTCTGATTTCCAGTTTTGCGACAACTCTGATAAGATAAATAAACACTCACTGGCCATCTCGATGAAACCTATTTTCTTAGTCCTCACTAAGTCAGTACGGATAATTAGAGCCGAATCAACATCGAATTCGATGAAACCGGTTCTTCTTTTCAACTCCAATTATTGATTTTCATTAGCATTCTTCCCGGTTACACTTCACTTGTTCTATTTTTATCGCGCGACTGGATCAAATGATCTTTTCTCTATTTCTTTTCCATTTCTTCGTTCTTCTTTCGCAAGATTACATCGGGGGGGGGGCGCGACTGCCATTTTTATAATACATTTGCATGCAAATAAAGGCACGCGATATGTGCAAATTCACACTCGCGAGTCGTGCGCGATGACATTTGACTACACGTCTTCTTCGTTACATCGTGTGAGGTAATCCTTTTAATCCTTTAAACCGAAAGGGAACTCCCCGTTCCACGATACACGCCACACAATGTAACACGCGTGCGATGAGCGCACCTCTTTGTACTGCCCAATAAGTTTTTTTTCTTGCTATCCTCACAGTGTTTCATGCCTTTTTTGGATTTACTTTATATAATAAATTTCCACAAGATTTATACAAAATGTCACATGGGCATGTTTTGACGTAGAGTGCGAAGGCGAAGCGAACGCGACTTCCTCTCATAAACGCAGTCATGCGCCGTGCACTCCGTAATTCTATAAATCACCTTTGCTATAATAGGATGAAATTCAATGAACGCTGATAGGACGTAATTGTGTTTCGCCGCTCATCGAGGATGCGCATACACGGGACGGAGTATTCCAGTTATCGCGGCTTAGACGTTCCAATTGTGCCAGCTATTGGACGCCAACGGTTAACATACATACTGCCATTCGAGAGGAAACACACGCACTTTTGTTACATTGTCATCCCTTGAATAACGTTTATCGATTGAATACATCTGTATGAGACGTAAAGATGGCAAGATGTAAAGACGTTTATACGTATATATCATATTTTTCATCCTGATTTGGAAACCGTCAAATATTTTGTTAAGAGAACATTTTAACATAGTAATTTAATTACTACACGGAGAGAATTTTTTCTTAGAATTTACTCTGAAAATTGTAGTTCTGAGACAATATTGTATTTCAAAGAATTTGTAAAGTTCTCTCGTTTATTAAAATTACAATAAAATATAAAATAAGTTTGATTAATTTTACTAAAGTGCATGATATAAAAATATGTAAAATATTGTGTTGTACCACAACTATATCATATTTTCAGGGTAAATTTTAAAAATAATTCTCTCCGTATATTAATGTTGCTTGCATTTAATTGTCAAGTTGGTAATTCCAAAGTAGCTGTGATGTGGGTATATTAAACTTCTCTAAAGCCAAGAATTTTAATATTCCAGAAAATTTTGCAAAATTCTCTGATTTTCAGTTTCATGGCAACCTTGTATATCATATTAAAGAATTAAGCACTTATTTGATAGTAGATTAATTTTAAGTCCAAGATGACGGTCAGCAAATAAAAAATGCGCTTCTTTTAATAATTAATATAGAGTTTTTGCGAATAGCATATTCGTTTTTTCTTTTTCGTAATACGCAATGTCACGACCAATAATTTACAATCGTCATAAATAGTTTCAGAGACTGCCCGACGAACCCTGGTTATTATTATCACTGCTATTATCATAATTATTATTATTATTATTATTATTACTATTATTATTACTACCCATATAATTAATCATCAATTTGGAATAATGAGTGTCGCGGTACGACATTACGGAATTATGGCGTTACAATGGCCGCCGTGTCATCGTGTAACGTCGTGTTTTTGTGACGTGCATGTAATTACGCTTTCATCCCGCGTTTAGCGACAGCAAATTTAATCCGACCGGCTATTCATGGCGTCTATGCGAAGCTTCGGCGCGAAGAAATGACGCGGAAGGTGAAATTCGAGCGCGGCGGCTGTAACACAGATCGAATTGGAGGAACACAATTTAAGTGAATTGACCTGTGCTAGACCTTTTCCTCTTCTCGAGTAAACAAGTCTTGATATACTAACACGAGTTCCCGTTATGTTCCTTGCTTAGCAAGTAATTTCGGTCGTTCAAACCTACGACGAAAGACTTCAAGACTTTCAAAGGATGTTGCTCGAATAAGATGAGAGTGGTAGAGAGACGGCGATGAAAGAGAAGGGGAGAAGGAGCAAAGATTAGAGATGTTTTCGAAACAATTTATCGTATGCTCATTACTTAACGTTGATCAAAGATCGTCCCCATAGTCGGAGGCGAGTTCGCAAACAAAGGCAATTATACCCGTTGCGAACTTTAACTTGTAGTAACATTCAGTTACTGGAGTATACACGTTCCACGATACACGTAGGTGGGTTTATTTAGCTGACACGCGCGATGAGGTAGTGCACGAGGGAAGAAAATTAAAGGAAACACCGCTGGCAATCGCGCTCTCTTTTCTCAGGACCGAAGAAGAAAAGAGGATGCTCAACGTATTCCATGAGAAATTACGAAAAATAATCTCCAAAAATTATCATGAGAATGGCTCCGTGGTTACGCACGGAGATCCAGCCAAACAACAATGCCGTCTGGTCCTATCTGCATAACAATGTTTAGCCGTGAAAACAAAGCACTACGACGTGCCAGGAAACGCTGTTAAAAAAGTGATGTATTAACGCGCCCACGGTTTTCGACGAGGTCGTCGAATTTAAACAAGAGGTCGCTGTTAATTGCTCGGGACTTTAACAGAAGTCTGACTTTTGCAATGCATACTACTTTCAAGTTCACTAAAATATCGCATGTTATTTTTTGCAAAACAACAAACACGATTAAACATTACTATTATGAAATATCGCCTTGAAGAGTATTGCGCTAAAATTATGAAAAATTAATAAAAAGGAAGCTTCGCAATAATATAATATATGAAAAATTAGATTCCGATGAAATGAGTTAGTTTTCACATATAACGTAGCTAATGTGATGAACAAAATCATAGGCGCAAGATATAAGATGGATAGTTTTTGAGCTTTGCAAAGATACTGAGCATAAGTTTTTTACACCTTTGATAATTCCATAACTATGCATTATTAAAACTCAACTGCAGTTATGAAAATTGAAAACCTAAGTTCTAAAACATCTTGTTTGAAACACAGAATGCAAGTGAACCTCCGCTTTACGATTAAGAGAAAGATTTTTAAACTTGTTTTATATACATTGAAAATAATTTTAATCATTTTTGATCCAATGAATGATTGTTAAGCAATGTCCAATTTTATGTCTAACTTAATATAGTTAATTCATTGATACAACTAGATTCATTTATAATAACTACATATTCATTCGTGCAATGAATTTGTAGTAATAATTTTATAACTTAAATCATTATGAGAATTCATTGGATAAATTTTCATTAATTCAATGAATATTTTATTGTATTTACAGTTTTGATTCAGTGTACATACAATTTAGAATCTCCTACCAATCGTACAGATTGTACAATCCTTTAAAAATGTGCTTTGATTCTGTTGATATTGTCAAGGATCGTGTTCCTCAATTTGTTCTTATTTTAGGATCATAATAATTAAGTAATTTCTTAAGATGCTAATTCATCTGATCATTGGCTTATAACATTTTAAGCTACATTTAAGAATGGAATCTCATTCGAAAAAGTGAAAATTGAATAATCAGTCTTAAGTAAAGAGGTGGCTCAGTTTTCAATATTTAAGAGTGAGATTTACTCTAAAAAGAGAGTAAGAATCAGCAAATGAATATCAATCTATGACATCTTTTGTTCATAACATTATAACTTATAAGACAAATTACACATATGTGAAAATTATTTCACTTCATTGAGACTCAACTTTTCATATAATTAGTGCAGGGTCTATTCCTAATTAAGATTTTGAAACTAATGCTATCGATACACTTCAAAATATTATAGTTTACTGTATTTCCTGGCTCGGTAATTCCGACCGAAATCTAGGAGCTCGAAAAAGCGCCAACGGAACTGCACGAAAGTGCATGATGCACTCACCGTGGCGTGCTCACGAGTAGTAAGCCTAAATATTAACACGGGACTTATGCGGGCGAATTGTGCCGCATTACCATCGCCACTGTGCGCTCGCACGGCTATTACCACAGAAATATTGAATTTCGTTATCGACCCAGAATTATCGGGGCCGGTCTTGCCGCTAAGGACAAGCATTACCGAGCTATAAAGAGTACTAGGAACTCTTCAAAGGTCCGACCGTTAGAGATGTAGGCTGCCGTGCTCTCGTCGGTAATTGTTGCGGATGGATTTTAAGGGAGATGAAAAGCAAAAGCGAGACATGGACTTAGAGGCTACTAGGCATTATGCACTACCGATGGAGTTAAAAGAATTTGAGTACTCGACACAGGCACGAAACACGAACGCTTTCCTTCAAGCGCGATTATTTCGCTACTCGTGTAATTCAGTGTATATATATATATATATATATATATATATATATATATATATATGTATAATGCACTCTCGCCTCGTCCCACCGCGACTTAAAGAGAACCCGGGCAGAAATCGGCCGATTAGAATAGTCACGCGAATGCGAGCGAATGTTGCGATTAAACGTTTTCGTAAAGTATTGCTTCGGCAATACGAATTCGCATACTTGCTACGGGCTTAATTTTACACTCGCGTGCAAAGGGAAAACGGTACGAAAGCAAGTAGTGAAGGGTATGTCTTTTGAATGTTTTGACGTCGGCAAAAGTACGTAAAATGAGAAATAATCTTCAAACGAGATTTCCCGACCGCGGAATAATCATGTGCTCTTATCGACGCGCTTGTCAAAGGAAAACATGCGCGGCGCGATCGCATATTTCTCGAGTATCTCAGTCCTTGCCGATCTTGTCTCCTTTGATTCGTCGAGGGTAGAAGGGCGCGTATTGAGTTTACGAACTTTTCCTCGCCCGGGTTCGCTCCAAGATGGGACGATTTTTCACTCGCAAGAGCAGAGGCGACGACGTGGAAACGTCGGCTATATTGATGATAGCGGATTCGATTTCAGGCTCCGAAGAAAATCAAGCGACTAATTGTATGGAATGGAATTTTGCACATCGAAAATATCACGTGTTTGACGCGAATAACATATTATTACTGGAATGAATTGCGGAAACAATTCGCACGTCGGAACAAGCATGCCGGCAAATCCTATCGCGAGTATTTATGACGAAAGCCTCATGATTTCATCACACGGTAATCGCACCGGAAAACGCGATAGCCAAACAAAGTGTATTTTCCGCGTTTTGTAATATTGTTTCTATCACTCAAATTCATCAAAAGTGGTTACAGTCGTTAACCTCTCGCCAGTACTGTCAACGGAAAATAAATTCTATGATGAATTGACGCGTAGCAGTTCCGTCGAAATTTCGCTCTGTTGTCAAACTGTTGTCATCCAGGTATTTTCAAATTGATAGTCAATAATTTAAATCTTCACTTCTCACAATTCAATATCTTTATTTTTGAATATTTATATATCATAGTTTTAAACGATTTTATAAATAACGAAGGAAAATAAAAGCGATTAACAAAAAATGGTAGAAATTTCCACTTAAAAAATGATTGCATAAAAAGGAATTTTGGTTATTTATATAACTTTCAGGAATTTGGATTTCGAAATTCCTGAGAAATACATTATTTATTTTACACTATAAATTTTTATTACTTGTTTTCTATAATAAGAGCTCATCATTTGCTTTTAATACATATATTCTATTCTTGTTGGTATAGTCACTTAATGCTTGAATGAGAATCAATGGAATGTTGTACTATTGTTTTAGTAAAACATCTTTCAGTTGCTTATAAAAGTGGAGAAAGAAATTTTTTTCTTACTTTTTCAATTATCCTTTATTCTCCAAAAAACTTTAACATCTTTATTGACTAATGCAATTCATCTGATTTAAATATCATTTATAAATTTGAAGTATATAATAAAATAAGAAACAGATTTATATCTCCGATATGTTTTAAGCAATTAAAAGATGTTCTATTGGAAGAATGGAAAAACATTGCATTGTAACAGTTGCTACACTAACAAGCACATATGACACTATTCCTACAAAGATAGAATCTATGTTAAAAACTATCTATGTTAAATGAAAGGAAGACCAATTTCTCATTAATAAAACAAATAAATAGTATATTTCTGAGATATTCACATTATTTTGTTTAGCTCTTGTAAATACTCTTATTCTCTAAATCTGAATCAGTAAATAATAATTATTGATATCAGTTCCAGCCGCTGAATAATCAATAAATTCACAATAAACTTTAATTAAAAAACTTTAAATAAAACGTGGAATTCTTAACTTAGTCTAACCTTGCTTTAATGTATAGTCAATGTAATAGTATTAGAATTATAAATATCAGTATTTTACTTATATAATGCTCAAACTTTCTTCCTTTCTCAGTTGAATTTTATTGATGCCCTCCAATGGCATACTTAAGATATTATTAATTATCCATTGATTCAGATTTAAAGAATATATCTCTTTCCCTACTACCCTATTTTATCCATGTATATGGATATTTTATCCATATTTTATCCATATAATATTATACATTTGAAATTTATGCTCGCAACTTGATTTCCAACTGCCTGCTGTGCGATAATCCAAATTGCATCCAACAGTAACGAAATCATTTTACGGACGTTAATATTCTATTTCCATTAATGATTTATCGCACACGAAGAGGGGAGCTCTAGGAAAACGGAAATGCGAAACGAAGTGACGTGGGTTAGTGATTGTAGCCGACAGTAGTAGTACGTCACGATAGCGTCAGACGCAACTACCCGAACCCGATATGTCTGACTGCGTCTCGTTATTTCTACTAAAATCCGGCCAGGCAGGCGAGAGGGTCGCGCTGAACTGAAGTACTTACACGTACATTGTGTACGTGAAACTGGAAATATTCGGCGAAATCAAGGCCCGACCTGGGCAAGAGGCGTTTGCCGACTACAGCCGGTGTGAACGCGGGAATACGAATAAGTGAGGTATGCGAGTTTAACACGCATCAATATTCTTCCTTATCACTCCTGAATTAAACTCTATGCATAATGCATAATGAAATCATAAAAATGGGAATAAATATTAAACATTAGAGAAATAAAAAGAAATAGAAATATACATGTATATTCTCTAAATTTTTTGGAATGGAGTCTCATTCTAAACGATAAAATTGAGTCAGTCTTGAAAAAGAGTAAATCAATTTTCCATCTTTAAGAATAAGATTTCATTCTTCGGAGTGACAATTTACTCTAAAAATTTTAGAAAGTATGTATAGAGATTAATTCTTTTTAAGGATCATTAAAAATACAACTAAATATCATTAAAAATACAACTAAAAGTATAACACATCTTTTGCTAAAAAAAAATGACTTGCAAATAAAGAAAATTTATCGAAATTTATCTATCAAAATATATCTAAATCGATATATTGCTTCTCTGATTAGAAGTTTTAATGTTTAATGCTACATACATATTTCCATCTTCAGTTCTTAAGTGTAACTAATCTGCACAGAATTTAATAACCCTCGAATATAATAAATTCTCGAATTGATCCTAAATTTAATTTAAAATGAATTTCAAATATGCAATATTCGCTCCTAAAAGATTACAAATGTAACGTACGCTGGATATAAATAAGACATGAAATATAACATATCTTACATCTTATTTGTAACCATTATGCGTTACGTTTTATATTCTTAATTTTTTAATTTTTTTAAATTATATTTAGTATTATATTTAATATTTATTCTCTTAATATTTGTTCCACTGTGTGCATAGCCTTACGCTGTAAATACCGCACGAGAACAATCCACGATGACTTCAGCGAGAAACGACGTACCTCTGAATTTTAAATGTAACCCCCGGAAATTGCATCCGTGTCTCATAATCTCGTTTTTGTTCTTTTTTTATTTTTTTTTTTTTTTTTTTTTTTTTTAGCCCTTTCCTTATATATTCTTATTTTTTTTTTTTTTTTTTTTTATTTTTTTTTTTTGCTATCCTCATTCTCTCCCCTCTCTTTTACAACGCGGCGGGCTAGAAATCAACCGCGCC
>Ga0157364_1003164_pt1 | contig 15846 bp, 10 predicted proteins | sample AttsexASBM2_FD_111476 | JGI IMG/M metagenome (GOLD analysis project Ga0157364, IMG submission 111476) | Fungus gardens microbial communities from leaf cutter ant in Ribeirão Preto, State of São Paulo, Brazil - Atta sexdens ASBM2 | ecosystem: Host-associated > Fungi > Mycelium > Unclassified ...
CATTTTTTCAAGAATCTAGATTCACAATCTATTGTGTTAGATTGTTTTAAAAATAATTTTTAATAATTATTTCTTTCTTGTATTTTTTCAGAAGAAATCAACGAAGGATATTATTAGAATGTTTTATTTTTTTTGCAAAATGTTTAAAAGTAAAGATCGAAAAGGCTTGTATACATTTTTAAATAATAAACGTACATTTCTGAGAAACGGCATAAATCATGTCGATATTAATTCTTGTTAGCATAATAGCCATAGTTGTTTCTGTCGTGTTCAAGATTACAGTTATAAACATTGATAGACAAAAATGCATATAATAGTTTGGCTTTTTATTTTACGCGATACCTTATCGTGTCGTTAATTATTATCGTATACCATATATGTCAGCATAACTCTATATAATCCGTATATCATGCAAATGACTATACATAAATCGCATTGCGACACAATGCTAAACATTCATTGTATTTATCTTTAGATTGATTATACAAGCCGTACGTTAGAATTAAGCTATCTTTATGAATATATACCGCTATAACTATCAGTTATACATATTCGTAATTATTAATAACAGTTTTCATGTTACATTATTATATATCGTCTTATGGATAATCTTTAAATTGAGAGATTTACAGCGTATAACAGAATATAAAAGACGTCAATAGCAAACCCGGTCCAAAGAAGTATTATTTACTATCTACTATTCAATTAATATCTATTCGATGCACGAACACATTTTCATTTACAGCCTGTGAATGTTCATTTTCATATAGGTACTACAAACAATATCACCATTTTATTGTTTGCTCTAATTTTTACAAGAACTATTTCCCTGCAATTTCGCGCCGTGTAATTCTAATTTTCACAAACGCTTACGTATTTGAAACTTCATAATCATGATTTCTCCTAGCAAATCAATTTTGCGCTCGAGACCTCCTTGGGATTCGAAGCGCAACCTGGCAGACGGTGCCCGGATAATTTGCTCGCTAGACCATGGTAGTCGGATAAATTAAAATAGATCCGGTTTCACACAAGTGTAGCATCGCGCGCCGACGTAACAACTCGCGCACAACGAAATTAATGCGGACTAATGCGAGGCAGTGCATTTGTCTTTGCAGGGCAGGACGGTGTTTCGTCGTGAGAGGCTGGGACCTCCAGGATGCCAGGGGTGTGGAAGTTGCTACGTACGCTGATCTATATGGTAAGTGTGACACGGCTGATTTGCAATTGGATGAACGCCAACGGCAACTAACGATCGCATATATTTCCGATTGATACAATAGCTTTCGACTTTTTAATTTTGAATTAGTTCCAAACTAACGTCCTATATATTTACTGAACCAAGTAGATATTCCATCACTTAATTTATTTATTCCAATATTCAAGCGACATGTCAAAGATTAATGTAACGTTAACACGCTTAGATTAAAAATATGTATCTGCAATGTTAATTCGATAAAATTCCCATTAATCAGATAGAAACGCAGACAATACAAAGTCCAAAATTGAGTCCATCTTTAAGGCGTCTTATATTCCGATTTTAGACACTTTGTGTTGTCTAGGAAGATACTATGGTAAATAATTATATCAAAATGACGTTTCCGAAGTATCGATTTATTCGTCCTCAATCGGGAAGATTCATTAGCACGGAATTATTGATGTCGATGGATGAAATATCAGATTCACTGTCTTAATAACGCGCAACGAGCAGCGCTAAGAGGGACAGGAGCACAAACAGTGGTGTATCGACTAGCGGAGCATGACATTACATAGGCACGAGATACGAGATTCACACGAGACTCGTGACTTGCGTTTTGTCCCGCGCATCTTCTAGCGGTTTTCTTTTGTCGGTCAATTAAGCCCTAGAGCCGTACACACTGCCAATCGATCGACCACCGTGAGCCGCGCCGATTCCGATAATGGGCTATAATTTCAAGTGTGTTTGGCCAATGATGCGACGCCGCCGTAGATCCTATAATTAATGAATAACGATCTCACGTGACTCACGTCACGTGCGGGCCAAGCCCGGAGTCTCGTAACAGTCACTCGATCACCTAATAACTGGGATATATAGGATAGTTTCAGCAAAAATCAAAGACCGTGCAATATCGAGCAGGAAATAAAGAGGCCCATCATTTCCACAGTGGCGGCAGTCTTATTCCCGTCGGGAATTCGCGTTTCCATTTAAATGACAATGCGATGACGCGGCAAGAGTCGTCGCGACAGCTTGCAAGCGGATATTCATGCCTACTCTAGGCACCGTTACCGTCTTTACCGTCTTGAAGCTCCCTCTCCACCCAGTCCCATTCCCCTCATTCCTTCTTACGTTATTCAAAACTCCACGTGAAACCTATCGTACAGATGGTAAAACATCTATCTCCGTGACCTTGCGATATTGCGCGTCTCATCCATAAACTATCGACAATAATTATATATCAGATCGCTAGAATTTTTCATAATGTAAATCGGAGCAGATGAGATTAGAAGCAGGAATACTATCGTAATCTATAATTTAAGAAAAAACGGCAAAGTCGAATGATAATCCATGTAAGCTTGCAAAGTAGAAATCGTTATAGCCAATAGCGACGAACCATTGTATAGAACTGTACTTCATGGTTCCCGATTTTTATCGCCAAGTTATTCAAGATAAGCCGGTAGCTTAGAGCGGAGATTCTACCACTGATTACATTACCGTAATACGAATCTCCAAAGGATTGAGGAAGGTCAATAAAATCGGCCATAAGAGACTCCATTCGCATCGACCCCGATCCTCCTTCGTACAATCGGTACACGCGAGCATGCGGCCACCGAGGCAGCTATTTCCGCTGTCACGAGTACAATTGACTATCCGCAGACGGGCATTAGCATTCGAACGCCACCGGTGCCGTGATGGGAAACTCACCTACCAATGTGCCTCACGTTAGACACATCTCTCGGAATACCAATGCACACGAAGTCGTAACCAACAAGTCCCGAGAAGTCATAAACCGCATCTTTTACTTCTGCCCCTACAGCGATGTCCACGTGGTGCAACATAAATATTATTTGTCATTTGTTACGCGTTTAAAAGAGTGACAATATATACTTGCGGTAACGTACTAGCAAAGGTTTTGTTCTTTTCAAATAATATTAAATTATTAACGATAAAGTATATCATAAATAAAGATGCCAATTCCCATACCAAGCAAATCATTGGAGTAGCAGATAGAGATAGTGCTTAGGTATACTCAGTGCAGGGGTAGTTCTGACATGAGTCAATGATCGCGTACGTCGTAACAGCGCAACGCACTCGGTAAAAAGGGTACGCGCCGTGCGTACCCGTGTCCGCCAGGTGCGTAATCATTTCTAATGAAACGTTGTCATTTAACAGTGCGATTGTAAGAGCGTAGAAACGTGTTTTCACTTGCGCGAAAAACGGCGACCGTTAATGCAGCGGTAAAGACGCTTCTCCCGTTACGGCGATACCGCGCTCGCTCGTTCACGTAGTGTCTAGGATTTTCTAAGACCACAAGCGCCATGTGTGTAGTATCCCTTAATTTCTAGAAATGTTTAGAACAAAGATATGTCTAATGTTCCATTGGACTGGTATCGACGGTATCACAATTATACGTAATATGATATAGTATTAGTAGAGTCATGGTATCATTTAAGAATGGACGATAAATCGTAATTGTACGTAATTAATATTGTGCAATTATCCACTTATTCGAATATGAAAATAAAACAGTTATATAAAGTATCAATGCAACCATAATACACGTACAAGTGAATATTAAGAGGCAGAATCTAGACCAGGTTTAATAGACCAGACATATCGTTCTACTTGTAAAGTTTCATTATTATAATGGTAATATTACTGAATGAATCTCGATAAAATACATCTATGTCACGAAAGATACGTCATTAATTGAATTAATAGAATCAATAATAGTGTAATATTAAAATAATAAATAACAAAAATGATAAAAAATTTAATTATCACAATTCAATCTTTCCAAGTCATTCAATTCATTCGGTATCGCCGTGAAAAAACAGCATGTTGCTAATAATTTTGCTAGTAATTTTGCTAAACATTCATACGAAAGTAAACAATATTTGTAGTTATCTGCAGTCATTTAATACAGAAAATAATCAAAAATTCAAGATAAAAGTAGTCGTGCTTAATTTGAGATAGACTCTCTTGTCGCGCGGCTCGTGTCTCGTGCATGATTACCTCGTATACCGGCATTAACGACGAAGCAAGACGTATATACGAGATTGTCAGTTTCGATTGAGCGTGAGAGGTATTTATGACTATCGTATGGATTATCTTGGGTCTAATGGACGGGCGGAGTGAAAATATACGGGTACTTAAGTTTTCATTACAATCCCATCCTCGGAAACTTCTCTAAATGCACTGCGAGTACAAAAAAGAACTTGTTGCGAACTTGTTAAGGCAATGAATTTGATTTATAGCCAACCATTTCCACCGTTTAGGGACGAATGTTTCAATTAAACTGAACTTCTTTCTCATCTCTAGGAATTTTATTTCATAATATTATGTCAAGATAATCGATCTACAATACTTATTATTAACAATTTATAAAATATATTCTTTTTAATTATAAATATCACAGATATTTGGACTAGAAGAAATGAAATATTTATTAAGCTATTAAGCTATTAAGCTATAAACATTAAAAATATATTTACATCAATTCACATAAAAACATTTTAACTCATCCGTCTATAACCATCGTAACGTCTCGGTTAAATGTTTTTGCCAGCTCAAACAATCTTGGAGTACTTTTCGATTTATGACCTTCTTATGAACTCTACCGCAGAGTAATTTTCTTGTACCGGGAGGAAAATAGGATCGGCAACCGATTCTTACCGTTTTACAACGCGTAACTTTGAAGCCGCAAGCTATACATATATGCATCGTGTATAGGTACGTGTCGGACAATGAACAGGAAACGAAGGGATAACAGAAATACAGAATGAGAGAGAGAAAAAGGCGGAGAAGAAAGGTCATACAAGTTCAAAGGAAAATATTCAACGTACATAATATTCTTTAAATGCGCAGATGGTTGGCTTGAAGAACGTCAGTAGCAATAGCGACATTTGGCCGTTGGAGAGGCCAGAGGGCATGCCGGCCATCCAATCTTTGGAGGTGATGTGCGGAAAAGATCATATGGACGTCCATCTTTCGTTCTCGCAACCCTTCGAAGGTATCGTCTCGTCTAAAGGTCAACACGCGGATCCACGTTGCATCTATGTTCCACCATCCACCGGACAAACGTTCTTTTCCTTTCGGATAGCTTATGCAAGGTGAGTGCATGAAATTGAAACAAAAATGTATCTTTGTAAGTACCGATAACTACAATTTTATTGTCAAGAATTCTCATCTACTGTGCACTCTTGCATTTTATTCATAGTTTACGAGAGGCACGACAATATTATTATAACACAATTTTTAAGTATAGCTATTTTTGCTTTTCTCAACTTTGTTAAAATTATAATACTTATATATTTTTAAATGTATTATATTCCTTATATTTTTTATCATTTCAGATGCGGTACGAAACCGGACATGCACGGACAGTTTTATGAAAATACCGTGGTGGTCCAATACGACAAAGACTTACTTGAGGTTTGGGATGAGGCTAAACGTCTGCGATGCGAATGGTTCAACGATTACGAGAAGACCGCGTCAAAACCACCTATGGTTATCGCGGATCTCGATGTGATACAGCTGGATTTTAGAGGTGCGAGCATCTTACGATTACGCTCCCATCAAATGCTATTTCTTAATGGAGATAAATCATTGACATACATCCTCCGAGTTCTCATGACGATATTATTGAAATAACCGCACGACATCCGCGTGTACGAGAAATTCTCCTTCGATTGCCATCTGTTGCTGTAAACAATCTCTAGACAGCAGACAGAATTATGTGCTCTCTAAGAGTCATTTCATTTATCTGAAATATTGCAGTTAAATATCCAAGTGAATCCGAGTGCCACATTTCTCTATGATCATTTTCTATTAAAGCAGCACATATGAATGCTTAGCTTTTGAACGTGCATTACGAGGGATAGATAGCGGTACATTTAATGCGCGCAAACATATCACGAGATACACGCTGCACCCGTTTGCGGTTGTCCACAGGTGAAACCACAGTCACATCGGTTAATTTCAATTTATGTAACATATATAAAGTGTGGCACGCGCGGAAATATTATACATATAGGATGCTGCACGAAGAGAAGAATAATTATATAACTAAATCAATTAATATGGCACTCCTTTCCTTTCGGAATATAAATCATTTTCCAAAACTTGATAAGAGGCTAATTTTCGATTTTTCTTTTCGTCGCGAGTAACGAGTAAATCCATCACTGTTCACAGGCGACAACGTGGATTGCTGGATGGAAATTCAGCATGGCAAGGGTCCATGGGCACCACCTGTGTCCGGTATCGTGCCACTCGGTTCCACTCTTACTCTGGTCGTCGCTATAAATGATTATCGAGGTAACGAGTTCTTCAGAAACACGAAACTTTCCGGGCGATCGGAGTGAGCACTAACGTAATTTTCTGTTATTTAACCGAGCACAGGTGAGTTCGATATGCGGGTCAAGTCGTGCGTAGCTTCAGACGGCGGCGGTCACACGATACAGCTCAGCGACGAGTTCGGCTGCGTGCTAAGACCGAAGATGATCAGCCGGTTCTTGAAGGCGCGCGGCTCGGACGACCGCGCGACCGTGATCACGTACGCTTTCTTCCACGCGTTTAAATTCCCGGACGCGTTAAGCGTTCATATCAAATGCAAGGTAATAATGCATGGTTTTTATTGATTAAATCTGATTGATTAATCCGTTGATTAATCTCTTAATCGAGAGATTATCTTGATTGATAATCTCTGTTTGTCATTTACCTTTCGAATTTCTTTTAACAAATTTGAAAATATTTATACAAAAAGGTGGAAATATGCCGGCATGGTTGTCTGGATCATTGTCAATTGAGCGGCTCTATAGCTCATTATATTCAAGAAAGAAAGGATCATATACGACCGCAGTATATAGAGAGTATGACAACTTCTACTCCTTCTAAAGACAACGATAACAGTAGCTCGAATAAAGACAACGAAGACGCGAATGGCAATGTGGAGCATGGAGATGGTTCTCTGTACGATGATGTCATTCAAAACGGCGACGATATGACGTCAATCGGCGGACATTTTCTAGATGTTGAAAAGTCGATTCCAAAAGCTCAAGCACAGACGAGTAATCGGTTACCATCAACTGTGACTGAAACGCAGCACGAAAGCGAGCCGGATTATGTCGATTTATCGAAACCATTTATGGTAAATGTAAAAACAATATATCTGTCTCAATCGATCAACATACACTATAAATCACATCGCTTGTTTCTTTTTTAGGAACCATCGCGAGTGAATAAATATGAGAGCGAACAGGATCAATTTCCACATGGACCACGGAATCTGGAGGAGGACAACGGCGCGGGACCGGTGACGCCGCTCTCTGCCAGTATCACCCGTCGAAAACGCTCGATGACGGTGACGGATAGAAAAGCGCGTAGCGCTGACGTTGGTGTCAGCGGTATTTACGAGGTCATCTCCGAAGCGGATCTAGCCTTTAGTCCGGACACGCATGCCGAGGCGGTGACTGTTTTTCAGGGCAGGATACGCGAAGAGGTCGTTTACGGGATCTGTCTGCCAATGCCAGGTTTTAGCGCGCTTTTCATCATCGTCGCGCTCTCGGCAGTCGTTTCCGCCCTCGTTGCAGGCGCGATGCTGCATCGGCTGCAGGCGCAACGGGACGTCACAGCCGGCAGCAGAGAGAACAACCAAACTGGAGTACACGCCAATAACAACGGCTGGTTGCCTTACGGTTTGCTCCGTGTGCGCTGCACGACGCGACCCACTCGTCATCCCAATGAGCTACAACAAAAACAGTCAAACATAGCTTCGCAGGTTGCTGCGGATTCATCGGTCGAGCGAGGCTGACAACAACCTTAATCCCGGCCTTAAGACGCGTGGTCCAAGTGCGTCTAAGAAGAGACAATGTGCAATAATACGCTGTACAAAGTATCGTAAGTACATCGCTGAGCTGCGTGCGATTATAAACAGGTATTCATTGAGGGAAATACGCAGAGATGAGTTAGAGGAAACAGAACACCATTATACTATATTTGATATTATTGTTCAAGTATCCTCCTGCGAATCGCGCGACGATATCAAATTCTCGCGAATCGCAGTCGTACGAGGACTCTATCTCTGGTAGGTATTTACGTTACTCGAAGATTTTATCGAAGTTATTTTATAACTTGCGTAACGTGAATATCATCTCAATCTCGTAACGCGATGTTTTTTCAGTCGTTATGTCGCGTGTCGTAGTTTTCAGTAATCAATAAACATTAATAAATACCGCATTGTTATGAAATATTATACAATGACGTATTGTACCCCTTTTTATAATTCTCTTTATAAATAAATTTATAATAGAATAATTTTTAATTAATAAATAAATTATTATAATTTTTATTTTAATAAATAAATCTTTTAAATAATTTTAAATAATTATACAGAAATTATGCGTTTCACAGGTTATCTTCGTATTCTTTTCTTAGAATGCTAGTGTTTCGTGAACATTATAGTTCACTTCATCAGGGCGAGAAGCAACATGATACTAACAATAAGTCCTTCAAATAAAGTTCTTGCTGATACATTAAGGCTGAGTAAGAGCTGATCAGGCTTCTCGCCTTGATGGATTTAGACACACAGATAATCCGTGAAACACATAATTTCTATATAGGAAGTGTCCGTGGAAGCCTCAAGAGTATTATTAAATGATTATCGTTAAAAAATAACATTGAAAAATATTTTGCTCTATGGAAAATACAATACAGATTATAATACACATATATATATATATATATATATATATATATATTAAGAAATTGCAAACAGATGTGCTGTAGGTGCATTTATTGAAAATATTTAAAATTTAAAATAAATTCGATAGTATGAAAAATTATTAGAATAATTTATTTGTTGATAAATAGATTGTATTTTTATGAAAATTTTAATACTCTAATTAATAATAAAACTGGGTATATTGTGAAGAGTGTAACTTAAGAAATTAATATCGGAAATGTTCATAATTATTTGTATTAGTAGTATATTTATTAGATTAAAATATTTTGTCGTACGAATAGTAAAAATGATACACAGTTATGATTACTTTGACGCATTGAATCATCTTTTTAAGATTTCGATGTATTCAGAATTCTATCGACAAATACACCAAGGGTTACAAAGCGTCATCTATAATCTAAATAAATTCTATTTAGATTATTAACAGGTATTGTTTATGAATCTTAGAATATTAATTGTGAGTCGTGTTCGGTTCCACGACATTCTCGTCATGTAGAGATTGTTAATGATTTGCTCTAAGGAGGCTAAAAACAATATTTATCTCGAATATGTATGAAATATGTTAACAATTTTTTGGGGAAGCTTTGACATAAAGAAAATAAATATTCAACTCACGTTATATATGTCCATTTCTTCATCTTCTAAAGTTTCCACAATTCCTGTGGATTCGTGTGCAAGACTTTTTTACAATTTTTTCTTTTATATTCTATGTATAGAGATAGACTGTTGCAAATCATAGTATATTAAGTTACTGCCACAAATATAACTTTTGTTATAAAATATTTAATTTTTTATACCTGATATACGTAAGTAAACGCATTAGAAATGTCCATACCGAAATGTCTCGCAAAGACTTTTTCCAAAGATATTTACGATATGGACGTATTTGGAATCATAATTTATGATATAAATCTCGTTTCTTTTCTTTCATCTAAGAGACTATTTGTGTGTGTGTGTGAATAAATTTTAATCAATTTTAATAATGGATGAGCGATAAAGTTTCATTTCTTTACTCGTCCAAAGGACTTGCGAGTTGCCAAGTAATTAATATTAAAACTAGATCTTAAGTTATTCTTACATGTATACACGTGTAAAAATTTATAATACGCTTAGATTGATAACTTTAATTCACAAGCGTAACATATGTACGATCAGCATTAAAAACTAGATAAAACGTGGCATCGCCTGTCAACGAATGAAAAACATTCAAGCAAAAGTAAGGCGATATAATACGACTATTTAGTTAAAATATTACGTTTATATATATATATATATATATATATATATATGTATATGTGTAATATATATAAATATAAATAAATAATAATGGCAATAAATAAATATATTTACAGCACCTTGTGAATATAGGATTTTTTAATTCCCAATTATAATTTATTCTGTATACAAAAATACATCAACTGCCTTTGATTAATAAAGTAACTAAATAGAGATTTATATATGTGAGAGTAATTGAATGGTTTATAACTTTTTTGGATACCTTGCGTATTACTATACCTTATACACTAAATAGATCACGCTGCAAATATAAACTAATGACTGCACACACGATTTTACGTAACTTATTGAATTGTCTAATTTTTTTTACTTAACTTTTCACATTTTCAACAAATTTTCTTAGCAATATTACATTGATCATAATAACAATACTACAAATGAAAACCTTAATATTATGATAACGTTATCATTCATACCTTTTTGAGAGTTACTTAACATTCATACAGCACACATGAAACAAAGCGAACCTCATTTCGTAACCAGACTACGTAAATTTATTATTTGCTGTTTTACATAATATCATAATATAATATTTTGGCACTTTAGATTTTCGCAACTTAAAAAAAGCTATCAAAGTAAACTTTCAACAATTAACTATACTTCTGTATAATTAAAAATTTCTCATTTTGGTATAATATATTTTTTTGTTAATATTTTTATTTATTTGTTACTTTTAATTTATTGATTGTAATAGAATGATCATACTTTCACATTTTGTAATTTTATTTTATTTGTTTACTTCATATAAAATTTTCTATAGGATTCTACTTATCTTTAAAAAATTTAGGTAAGTAGATAATAAATATAAATAATATTATTAATAATAACATGTTAATATTACTTAAACACTATATTGTAAACTATTTTTGCGAAATTTCAACTTTATTATTACCTAATCGCATGTTGAGCAACTATTGTTAAGAGAATCCCAAATACCAAAAAAAGAAAATAGAGAAAAAAATTACAAAATATAAATACATCGATTGATAAATAATAAACGCAGAAACAGGTTTGATTATCTTTGACTAAATCTTCGGCGTATCGCCTATATTTTTGCCTATAAAGGCCTGAGCTTAAGTTTCATTATGACGAAGCACAACTCTATAGAGACCATAATACGCATTAAACGACACGAATACTACAATTTATTGTAAAATAATGCCGCTGATACTATCACGTTAAGAAAACGTAGCCTTTATATAGAGTCGTGCTTGCGACACTCGATAGCCTCTATGAAACCTGAAGATTCGCAATTTCGAAGACCAGTCTACATAAATTCTCCTCCTGGCCTTCTGGTAAAAAATGTTCCGCTATATATGTGCATGATTCGCTCAAAATTCTGAATACACATAATATACATACAAAAAAATACTGTCAGTTAATGGCCAAAGATATTTAAAATAGTACAAATGATTTCCACCCGTTTACCGCTAATTTTTTGTCTTGACAAAGTTGTATTCGCTAAGACTAATTTCTTTTTCTCTGCACAATCGCATTCGTCTTACGGAAGTACTGACCTCCAACGACGTTTCAACGATATCGCAGAAAACCATGTAAACCGGTTTTGAAGAAGAGGACCATGAAATTCGGTCCCTCTTCCAGAATTGAGATATCGAAATCACCAAAATTCGAGATGACTCGTAGACAAATATTTCTATGAGTAGAAGCATGTTCTCGAAGATTTCTTCGTCGCGCCATTCTGTTCAACATTAGAAAACGTCGTGGATTTCCTGGTCCTCGCCGAGAAGGGCCTGAGACGCATAAAGAGATAAGCGGACAACACACACGAGGAAAGTAGAACGGCGAGTAGCACGATGAGAGTAATCGCAAATCCAGGAGTGGTCATGCAGATCATGGTCGAGTTGGATGTGTTTTCGTGACGTTGCGGGAACACCATCGTTGGTCCATTCAGTTCGCTGTTGTTGTTCTCATCGATGGAAAAGGTAAGGTCACCGGTCGAGACAACTCGAATAATTCGATTCACACCAACGGCCTTTTGCGGATTGTGCACTATTTCTCGGGATTTTCTTCTCCTTTCATCTCGGGGCCGTCCAGCCGCTGCCTGTAAATAGGCCTCTAACGGCAGCGGAATCGGAGGCGGAAGACCGTATCCGACGTCAGGATGTTCATTCGTCGGAGAATGATGATGGTGATTCTCTAGAAGACCCTGATTCTCCAAAAGCGATGACGATTCCGAACACTGTTCCGGGCATTGATATCGGCATATCTGTATGGTACACTGAAAGTGAACTTCCATAGAGTCTGGAAACTTGAATGCCTGGAAATGAGCGTACGACAGCACTGACGCCGAAGCGCCGAAATTCTTGATTTTTGTGAATCTAGACATCAATTTAGGTCGTGTGATACAGCCTCGCTGATCCACTAGTTGTATTGGCGCGCGTTTGCCATCGTGAGCCATGCAATTTCTCACGAGCATATCGAACTTAGAATCGTCATCCTTAATCGCGAGTACCATCGTCATAGTCTGACCGATCTTGACAAGTCCCGAAACCTCAGAAGCCCATGGTCCCTTGCCAACTTGTATCTGCATCCAGCATCCGACATTATCACCAGCGAAATCCGCGCGAACTACATCCAGCATATCCACAGGAAATGGACGGAAGGTGACCGATTTCTCATACAGATCGTGCCAAGTGCAGCGCAGTTTACGCGCCTGATCCCAAACTTCTTGCACTTGAGGATCGTATTGCACCACTATGATGTTTTCAAAAAACGTCCCGGATCCAGATTCGGCGCCGTAACCATATAATCCGTTCTCCGTATTACCGGCCGTACCACACGCATGTATGCTGATGTCGAAGTTGACGGACGTGCGACCAAGTCCCGCAGGCAGGTGTACACAATTAATATTGCTGTAGTGGCCTTTACTAAAGACTATGCCATAGAATGGCTTATCAAAACCCAGATAGACCTTCATCAGACTTTTTTCACATTTCACGTCCAGCGACACGATCTTCGGCATATCAGGCGTTGGCGCTGGCCAAGGTTCGACGCCAACCGCGGTACTAACTCCACCGCCCGTGGTATAGATCTTATCCATAGCTTCCGATTGCGCTTTAGAAGGCGGCAATGGCGGAGGTGGGCCATGATAAGCGACATTATGATGCGGACGCGGTAAACTCAATGCACCTCGACCCGGTGGTAATAAAGGATGACCTCGGAGGCCACCCGATTTATAATGGTTTCCTCCCGCATCCTTATCCGCTATGGAATCCAAAGCTAATTGATCGGAATTAATTAACTCGTTATCTTGATGATTCAATGCTGAATTCTCGTTCCGATTATCTTCCCCCGGAATCGCTTCTACAACCTCGACTTCTTCAGCTCGAGCCAGCTATAAAAACACCAATAATTGTTGACAATAGATGCGATCCTTACGTTTTGGACTTTTAAAAGATATTATAAAGAATTTTTAGTTTTAAGTTTGAAAAAATAAAAGATGAAAGTTTTAAATTTGTAATATGAAACTTTCATCATCTTTTATTTTTTCAAACTTAAAACTAAAAATTCTTAGTACTGACGATATAGAAAGTTGTTATATTCTTATGAAATTAATAAATATATACAATGATATGATAGAAAATATTTGTTTCTTTTTAAATCATTAATTACTTATGTCACCCTCGACGCAACAAGGCATTTAATGAGACTACATTATCATATCGAAAGCTCGTCCGCAAATTTTATTTTTAGTCCCATTGATCGCTCTGATGTATACAGAAATAGCATTTCAGCTAATTTTTATACATTTATCGAAAAAACGGCCATACAACGGTATTCGTTTCTCACGCGCTCAATGGGAAATCTAAGTGTGTCAAGCTCGACAGAAATCGCACTGCGCCGAGAAATGCGGTATGGGCTCAATCGTTCGATTATCCAATCGGACAAATGGAGCGATCGTCGAAAGAGTTATTTCCGGTGGCACGGCAGCCGAGGGCAACACGGCATGGAGGATGGCGAATCGCCGGCGGCGATAAACCTGTTCGGAGTATTCAACGAATGTGGAGTTCGATGATTCGATTGACAGACGGTGGGGACCATAGGGGGTTACGAGGTAGGGAGCCCGCGGAATAGGAGCATTGAGTCATGAGTGTAGAACTGTACGTTATAATGGTCGATTGCGTCACGCGTGACCTTAGGGCATAACGGACTACCCGTGTCTTTAGCCACGGGTCAATCGGCCAGTTCCGCGCACATGTTCGGCACGACTCTCCTTCTCTCCCCTACCATCCGTCTGTTTACTCGTCCCGTCATGGATTTTCAATGTGCGCGTCCCATAATTCGACCAAGGCCTACCAAGTCACTTGCGCGGGGTTTCGCACCATCGTGACGGGTCTCAACGACGTCGGTTCTCAAAGAAGACGCGACAACTGGCAATTTATCATGAATGACGTGCATCGTGCCATTTATATCAAACACGTTTTGTTCAAGTGTCAACACTCAATGCTTCGTCTTCGATCATGACAGTTTGGTCGCTTTCTATCGGAAAGAATAAAAATTGCAAATGTATATAGACGTATATAAACGTTGCATATTATGCGCTCGAAAATTTATCATGTCTATTATTGCATGTAGGGATATAAAGCATATATGAGAAGCGGAAGGAGAAAGAAACACGTAAAACAGTTAAATATATAGAAAGAGTTAATTTGATTTTGATAAGAAATACAGGTTGAAATGGTGCTAAATCATTGTACAAGTATAATTCATAGAGACATCGTGACGAGGAGGGAGGGGAGGGAGGGGAGAGGACTTTGGATGATTCCAATATAGCACCATAACGGCGATTCATTCATTGATGCGTTCTATCGCCACACTCTTTTATAAACTTAACCGATAATCGTCGATCGAGAAGTTGAGCGGAAAATAAAGAGGATGCATACATATGTATACGTGCATCGAAAATCGTGTTGGGCCACAGGAATGCAGGATGAAAAGGGTACACGAAAGAAACCGCGAGGCGCGCGCTCACACGAAGAAACCGGTCGTACCACGCGCGGGATTTTTGCGCACCACCTTGTAAGAGAGCGGCCCGATATACGATGAAACGTTACTCGAGTCCTCGGTAGACAGTAGACGAGCCGGATTGGAGCGCCGCTTCGCGCACCATTTTGAGACATCGGACCGGGCGAGTCGCCCTTAGCTCTGGGTCAGAGCACTGGGTAACGGCATTGCCTGGCCACGTGCGTACTCACCACGATATCTGGGTTATAATGTAGTAATTACCTATACGTAGACGTACCGACCTATCCTATCTCCCGCACAAGAGAGATATTCCCTCGACCTCCTCATACCACGTTTCTCAGTGGTTTCGCACCAGACGAGAACTAATACCCATAAACCTCGTCTTTCTTTCGCCTCCGAGAATGTTCAATCGACATTTTGCTTCGAACACCACAAAAATTACAACAATCGATACATAACGGGTATAATTCCGCATTAACTTTCCACGCGTGATTCTTATTACATCTCGCAACGATCTATTGACATTCATCTAAAATAATTTAATTAAATAATGTATCTATTCACTCACCCCCTTTAATAGGAGACAGGCTAGGATATAAATGCGTAACTGCATACCGCGTTGGTGTTC
>Ga0157364_1003165_pt1 | contig 15845 bp, 4 predicted proteins | sample AttsexASBM2_FD_111476 | JGI IMG/M metagenome (GOLD analysis project Ga0157364, IMG submission 111476) | Fungus gardens microbial communities from leaf cutter ant in Ribeirão Preto, State of São Paulo, Brazil - Atta sexdens ASBM2 | ecosystem: Host-associated > Fungi > Mycelium > Unclassified ...
CTTCCACCGCTATGCCGGTCTTCGACATCAAAATCACCGTTCTTGAAGCGTTGAAACCACTCACGACACGTTCTTTCACTAATAGCGGCCTCACCATAAGTATTTGAGAGCATTCGATGAGCTGCAGATTTCTTCATATTGAAGCAAAAAATTAAAACCTCCCGCAAATGACGAGAATTTGGCTCGTAAACTGACATTTTCAATCGAGAAAAACTTTATGATGCAGACACAAATCGACTAATGTTTCTATGGGGTTATGTTTACAGATGCCCAAGTTTATTGTATGACGTCTATGATCTATTTATTTCGACCACCACTTACCGCTAAAGCCATCTATAGGAAAACGACGGAAGCAAAGTTGTACACCTAATACAAATTTCGTCATATTAAACATAGCAGCACAATACTATGCAAACACTTTTCAATCAAATCACTTTGCGCGTTTGACACTTGTTGATGCTACAATAAAATGGCGTATAATGTTAAATCTTTGTACTTCACATTGCATTGGTGCGCCATCTGTTTCTCAAATCGTCATTTCATACTTGTACACCTGGTATTCATTCAACGAACGATTCTTTAATACGGATTAACTATCGTCATTGGAGATTTATCGACTATACACACTCCATCTTGACAATCGCCCAAATACATTTTGAATTGTGAAAACATGGACGGTAAAACATCACAGTGAATTCAGAAACAAAGCATAGCATTGCGTATATCTCGGGATTAACTAACTCGGAAATTGCTATGCGGTAAAATGCATGACATGATCATGACGCTATTTTTCCTGTAATTACAAAAAATTATACTCCTAAAAAGTACATCTTGATATATCTTAATGTCGTTTAATTTGTTTCAATTATTACCAAAATTTTTCAGCAAGGTTGGATTCAACGCTAACTGAAAATCTTCAGTAAAACAAGGTCTCATTATAACGCGCGCTTAGATATCTTTATAGTTTATTCTCTCTTGAAATCTTTTCTAAGAAAATATCTATTCTAAACTTACCAGAAAATCCATTAAAATTTTGACAGTTTGTACTTTTATTTCTTGTTTTATATTTCATCCTTCATTGCGCTTTCATCCACGTTAGAGAACAAAGTACACTTTCGAGATTTATTGAATCCTCCCTTTCTCCACTTTCTCAGCGCTGTTTACTAATAGCAAAGATAATGGTGATTCGATAGTGAATTCTTTTAAAAAGAGATAACCTCATTGACCATTCAGTAGAAAATATTTCGTGCGATACTATTAAATTAATCGATAATCCTCATTATTTATATCTCATGAAATAACCGATCCTAAGATATTAGTCCCCCCAATTTCTTAAGCTTATGGATTTCTTTCGAAGGAGAGTTTACGCATTTGTCTGTTCGGGAAAAGTCGTTTCGCCTCTGCCAAAACATTTATTCCGTATGCCAGATATTTATTCCGTATTTATGCAACGAGCTCGCTGAAATTTTTGAAAGTCGTAAAAGACCGCGCACGTGCACCATCATAAAATGTACCGCATAAAACGTGTAACATGTGTAATGTATGTGATATACAACATGTTCTCATCTTCAAACCCCTTCACCCCAATTTTGAAAATGTCAACCTGTATTCCAATCATATGTTTAATGTGACTGTCTAATTTCAATTTTATGTTGACGTTGAAGAATAAGACAAATAATGTTTAGTTTTGAGAAGTAAATTTAATATTAACTCTAGAACACACATCATCACGTACAAAATCTAATAGAATCTAACTTTTAGAAAATACAATGAAAATATTAACAATATTCCTTAGAAAAAAATTTTTATGTAAAAATTTGTTAGTAATGATCCATAAAAATCATATTTTTTCTTCCAAATGCAGGTTCTTTCTGAATTTGAATTTAAAAGCGATTTTACATTAATAAATACATCTCAAAATATAAAAGAATTATTCAAGAAAAATTTAAGATTAATTTTTCTTTTTTTTTTTTTGAAACTTAAAATTCTTACTGTTTTAATATTTACCTAAATGGAAAATAATTAATATTTTTTTTAATATTCTCGTATTTAATTTTTGTAATTAAAAGAGAGAGAGAGAGAGAGAAAGAGAGAAAGAGAGAGAGAGAGAGAGAGAGAGAGAGATTTGGAAATATCTTATGTAAACGCATATAATATCTGAATAACGATATTAATCTTGGATACCTTTTTATCCTATTACTGTCACAAATACGTGGTTCGTCTAAACCTCATTGGATCTCGTCCAATAATTTCGGGTGCGCATAGACATTTTCATACATTCCAACATATCTTTGCAGAATTTTGCATATATAGGCCAATAAATCATTTTGGATGCCATTGTATATTTTCCAAAAACAACATGCATCATTATAATGCTAAGTTAAAAACATTTTTTGATTAGCGTTATCAGCGTTGAGGCAGTTTATCATTTTGATATGTCATTAAATTAAAATTAAATATGTAATTAGGCGCTGTAATACGAATAATATAATGTATCTAAAAACGAATTAGAGAAATTAATTTTTTATTTGCATGAAACTACAATCTATGTAAATATAAATCATAAATTATAAATTTCAAGGTGTTTTAATTCTATAATTAATACTAATTAATATTAATGTATAAAAGTAACATATATGTTTTTATTAACATTTAAGTGGTTTGATACTGTCTTTAAACATAATAACGTTTTAATTAATTTAAAATATTAGCTTATTAAAAATTATGTTTTTAGTAACTCTTTTAATATATGACGCTGCATTTAACCCATTCAAAGTATTTTAAAATTTATAAATTTTAATATTATTTTTTAATAATCATTGTATGTATACACACATATAAATTACACGTACTTTCCTCTATCTCTCATTTTCCAAATCCTAGTATTATTGTACAATTTGCGAACGCAACAGTGATATTGTATCTGACATTGAAACTGAACTCGCTTGTATTAATCACAAGAAAGCAGTACGATTGCAGAGTCAGTTAAAATTCGAACCGACAAGTCAACTGAGTGCAAGGGATTCTCTTTCGTTCATGAGAGAGTCGCGATTCTAGAAGCTACATGCGACAGAGATGTGTTAACACATCTCCTTGAAAAGGTCACTTCCGTATGTTCTAGAAGCGGAGAAAGCTTCCATCTTACCAGTGGTTACTCCCGACATTTAGTACGACAAGCCTTTTAATGGGATCCTGCCAGGACCTGCATACGCAAGGAAACTTGGATTTCCCTTTCTTCCAATAGGACATTGCGGAGAGAATTTACGCAATTTGATTTAATTGTTAAATTAAGCCACATTTCTATGTCTACACATAAATCTTTATTGTGATATTATATATGTACGATTTTGTGTGAAATATATAAAAATATGATATAAATATGAATATGGTTCTTCATGGAGAAAAAAATTGAAAATGAGAAAATATAGAAAAAAGTTTTCCATTAATTTTCGAGGAAAACTTTTTTCTACATTTTCTCATTTTTCAATTTTTTCTACACGAAGAACCATAATATTCATATTTATGTCATGTTTTTTTATATTTCATAAAATCATACATATATAATATTTATACATATATACATATATACATATATACATATATACATATATACATATAAACATATATACATATATACATATATACATATATACATATATACATATATACATATATATATATATACATAAATAAATATATAAATTACAAATTTATTTCTAAATATATGAAACATTATCTATTTTTATCTCAAATTATTTTTATATTTTAATATCGAAATCTCTTAATATAATTTGAGTTATAAATACATAGCTAAAGATAAATTTAAATATATGAAATCTTTATATTAATTAATAATTAATTTTAATAACTTAATTTTAATTAATAATAATATATAAAATTCTGGAAAATTTGAATATAGAGTTGCAATAGTAAACTCGTATTTTTTTTTACAAATCGCGAACTCCCAATCGTAAAAATAGTCTTGGAAACATCAATATCTTTGATGAATTAACGGATGAGCCGGATTCGAAGATTCGATATTTGCCACTTCGTTTCGTCAGTATAGTCGTCCTATTCCTGGAAAAAAAATTTTTAGTAGAATAAACGGTACAAAAGCAAATCGATATAGGCCGAGAGAAGAGAAACAGCGCAAATGAAAGTAGTGAAACTTTTAATCGGATTACGCGAAATTTGCGATGATGAAATTTTTATCTCTATCACTGTTGGCGTTTGCGCTATAAGTTTTAACCGCTATAGATCTTGACATGTGTTTTGTTTGCACATAGCAAACTCGCGATTGTTCAAAATGAAACTTCAGAACAGTTTAATATTTTTACGAATGTTTCAAATAAGAATTCAGAGCGTGACTATGAGGCACATTAACTAAACGTAGGTATTGGATTTTATCCCACGAGATTCGAATTGCTCATCAAAGCAACATAGGAGATAATCAAATTAATCAAGAGCGAAATAAGTTTTTAACATTTTTAATTTCTGAAAATAATAATTGCAACGCTGTATAATATTCTCATAATTTCAAATATATCAGAAAATTTTTTATTAAAATTAAGTGAATTGTGTGTAGAATGTTCTTTGTATGTATCATATGTATGTATGTTCTTTGTATGTATCTTTTTTATTATACTTTAAATATGTAGATATCCGTGATTCCTTCGTACTCTATATTGTCATTAAAATGTGTATTTAAAAGAAAGAAATTAAGGTCACATATATGTCTATTTTCTATTCCGATGATATAATTTTCTTTGATTTATGGCACTACTATATTTTCCTTACGTTTGCTTGAACATGGGAAATCATCCAGATTCCATTATATTTTTCGACAATAATTTTCACGTTCATTGCATGTGTTAGTATAAAGCAAGGAAGATGAATACAAATCTAGGAAATTTCTCACACGCGGCGAAAGAAATCAATGAGAGGGAATTGTATAAATCATTAGTGGAGTAAAAGCTATTCAAATTCCATTCCAATTTTCTTGAAGATAAGCAAGGATTATTATTGTTTTATAGGTACGAGGAAATAGAAAAAATACAAGAAAAATGGAATTGTATTATCTATTTTCATTTATATTTAATTAAAAGGTGACTTTTAATTTAACAGTTTGCAATAAATCGTTTCACAAAAAAAATCCATAGCATATAATTATGCTTTTTTTAATTTTTATGCTATATCCACAAGAAAGTTAAAAGAAAATGTCACTCTTACAAAAGTTTTTCCAGCGCGACAGAAAGCATCTGCAAACTTCTTGAATATCTACGTGAAATTCATTTCTTTTGTAACGTAAAATTTGAAGTTTAATTCAACTTCTCGACGCAAGATAATGGCAACTATTAATTTGATTATAGCGCGGAATATAGTATACGAAGACGGATTTTGATCAACTTGCAAGTTTCCAAAATGTAATCTACATCTTTAATATTCACCGGTTAATCTCCGTAATGCACAATAATATGGGTCGTTTTGCATGGTTAAATGCACATAGTCTTGTTAGGCGCTAGTGGACTACTATATGTAATAACATGCAAAATAATGTCGAGATTGTGTTTATTTTTGAAGACATAAATTTATGTAAAAAACTTGGACTAAAAATATTGCCAAGATTGTACAGGAATTTTCATTCAAGAAAAAGTACTTTACGATTTTATGATTTCAAGAAGTTTTATTTTAAAACATTTGAAAATATTTTTAATTTATGAAAAAATAATACGATACTGTTTTGCTATAACAAATTAGGATACAATTAAAGTTTTTGTTTATAAATTGTTTAAACAGAAAAAATATAATGAAAAAAGTGACTATTTATTAAATGAATTGTTTCGCTTCGTATTTTCAAAAGATTTTATCTTGTATAGAGAATTCTTATTTCACATTTAATGGCATAGAACTTTTGTATTTTAAATTGATAAGTATACTTGTCTAAAAATTCTCTTTTGTTTCTGAATCGTGATTCCGTTCCTCTTAATAATAAATTTCATAAATTGTATATATTGTTGAAATTTGCATCTCTTAATTCATTTTAAATGACGATGACTTTTTTAATGAGATAATTAAATTTTTGAGAGAATGTCAAAGAATGCATCGGCAGCTATTCTGATATCTGCGAAACAAATTAGAGGGATGTTTCCCAGTAAAATGTTTCCCAGTAAACTTAAAGTTGCGACTGCTAATTATTATATTGTTTCTGTATGACGAAATTAGTGAAGTAATTGTTATGCAAAGAATTATATTTCATAAAATACTAATACTACAATTAATATCGTAAATATGATAGTATTGATATTAATATTAAGCAAATTCATTTTAATAACTTACAGCGAATTCATTAAATGTCATGTGTATATCATTCTAAAAAGAACATCATTTTATTGTCGATAAATTGCAGCTTAATGACATTATAAAATCGCTGAGTTCATTGGAATAGTTTTCTTGAGAAACTCGAGTAAATTGTGAGGTATTGAAGATGATTCTTCTGCGAATATCAAAGTTGCAGAAGCACTTTACGATTCGTCGACTAAAATTTCGTTGTATTGTATTACATTTGATTTATCTTTACAGTCGCAAGGGAGACGAATATGTTATAGCTATCGAAACTTTCGTTTCGTAGCCGCAAAGTATGCAATAGTCATATTTTACGCGGTAAAATCGTGAACTGTTGGAATACTTGAAAATTTAAAATCTATTTATGCATAGTGCGACATTATGTCCTCGCAGTAACTTTCTCTCTCTCTATTATGCAAACGCGATTAAAACTTTCATGCAATTTAGAAAACTTGTAATAAAATTACGATGTCAAGAAAAAAATTAAAATATATATAAGAATTCATGCAAAATTTATATTTTAAAGAAGAGACAAAAAGAAAAATCTTTATATTGTTAATAAATTGATAATATATCAATTCATTAACAATATAAGAATCATATAATAAAATAAATTATAATGTAATTATAAATTTCAATGTATTGATAATGTATAATAGCAGATATTTTTGTGTCAGATACAAATATAGTTTCAGACGAATTGATTAAATCAATATTGACAATCGAAATAACATCTTGATAAATTAAAAAAATTGATTTTCGACTTAGAATATTATTATAATATTCGCTTGAGATCTGATTACTGCTGATTGATATAGATTGATTGGCAGTAACTACTTTGCATTTTTTATAATTCCCTTTTTCGTATTAGATATATGGTCACGTTTGCAATATTCGCGGAAAATATCTTGTAATAAAAGTGTTTCAAGAAGGTATTACCTCGGTAAATTTTAAGGATGTATTTGAAAAAGATATACTATATAATAATCAACATATAAATCTTCATATATCGGCGATAGTATACGACGACATAAAGAACATTATTTGTGCAATCAATTCGTCGTAATGCAGAGATACGGTTGATATTTCGATGATAGTATTGCATCACAATTAACTTTTAATATAATCGTTATCAAATCAATAATAATCTTAATATTAAGATTATTAGTGGCAAGTGATAAAAAAGATGTTAATATTATTTTATGCGCGATACCACAATGTAATAAATTTTATTATGATAAAATCCATTTTGTCTTGCCCAGAGACCTTATATAGTTACCTATAACAGAGTCTAATTACGAGGAATTTTATCAAAATTCTATGAATCGAGAGAAATACTCTAATTTATATACGTATATTACTTTACTCAATAATTTTAATTGAAGTTTTAGAGTGAGAGTGAAGTTAAAGTGAGGTTGTATATACGTAAAGAAGAAATATATTATATACGTATGTATTCTTTTCTTTCGTAGGATTTTGATAAAACTCTGTTATAGACAGATATAGAATCTATCAGTTATAGAATCTATCCTAATCTTGCTCTAGGAACTTATTATTATAAAAATGCGTGAAACAATTTTATGCGTAAAACTAACATTTTTTTGTGCTACTGTTAATTAAATTTCTTAGAAAATCAAGCTCGAGGTAAGTTAAAAAGCGTCAGGATTTTTTTCTTTTGTGTAATTTTTCTGGGGGCATCGTTTTCAACGTTGCTACGTTTTATCAATGCCGTAAATGCCTAAAAAGCATATATCTTTAAGGAATTTGCACTAACAATTCACGGTCCACTTCCCATAAGCTCGTTAAATCTCTCTTCACACACTTCATTCTCTGATTTATAATTTCACCTTCGCCTTCGATGATTTTTCAAAGCCGTCAGAAAAAAAGTGTTCGTGAAGTCATTAAAACGCATCTTAAAGGATGCGCTCTTAATTCTAGCGCAGAGCAAGCAAACGTTACTTCTATAAAAGAAAAAGAAAAGAAAGAGAGAAATGAATTTTTATTATTTATTATATCTGTTTTGTAAATTGCGTCTATAGTAGTTGATAAAGAAGTTGCGTAAATTCTATTAAAAGATAATTTAAAAATTTTTTCTTAATATTTCGAGCTTTTATTGAATTACTGAGATCTAAAGGTCTTTAACATTATTTCTAATTACGTCTTTCTTGATTTATGATTTTTCAATCCTTCCAGTTTACATCGACTTTCTTATATTTTTAAAATCCGATGAGAATTTGATCTTTGATTCCATAATTTGATTTTATGAATACTTTTTCCTTTAAAATCAGGATATTTTTTTTTTCAATTCGAATTCAAGAATTAAACTATCAGTACTTTTACTAATTTTAATTATACAATGATTTACTATGCTAAGTACAAGATCAAATTATGTTTTCGACATGAAAACTGGATATGGAAAGAATGGTTTTAGATATTTATGTAGCATTCATACGACTTCTCAAATTTCTGTGATGCTTAAACATAACATCCTTCTACGACTTATGTTTTATATCGAGAATGTTAATGCAACAACATTCTTCTTTATATATGTATGGAATTACAGTAACTCGACAATAATGTTCGATAAATTTATTTTTCTGCTATTTTTCTGTCTCAGCATTATTCACAACTCGATCACAAGTCCTTTCCAAAGGACTTGTCCCAAAAATTTCAGTAGATATTATATGCTCTTGTTTGCCATAAGCTTTTATGATGTTTGAAAATGGTTCACAATCTGATTATATTAATTCGTAATTTAATTGGTACAATTTCTCTCTTCACATACCTAGAAAAATTATTTTGTTGATATTATTAAAAGAGTATATTTTATAACGTTTTTAGAAAAATAGATTTTTAGAAAAAATAGGAAAAAATATTAATTGGAAACAGGAAATTCTTTTGTAATATATTTTATTAAATATTGTTACATAATTGCGAACGACATGTTGTTATGTATGGACGTGATTTTAACATGCGCAATTTTTATATCTGAATTCTTGACTACAACACATCTGTATTTAATTTTGCTTTTGAACATATAATAAAGCTTCATATAATATGCTTTTTGTTTCTTTCTGATTATGTCTTCATCTTTGTCAATTTGTAAGTGACTTGATCATTATAGACATGAGCTATCTATATTTTTGTATTTACATTGCTGAGAAGGACTCCAAGGAGATTTGAATCGTTCAAATAAAGAAGACATCATTCCAACTATTGATTATGAGTATTAATTATTTCATAATAATTTGAACCGTTTATCTGAATTGATTTTCATTACCCTACTTTTATTTATTTGTATGTTATTTATTACATATTATCAATTTATATATTTTTAAATTTAATTAAATCCGAAAAATAAATATACAATAATAATATCCTAAAGAATTGTTTATTTTGATTGTTTATTCATTAAACCGTAATTGAAATTAGATCTATCAGATTCGACAAATATGTAAAGATACTCTCCCATAAAATTGAGTCATATTATATGTCCTATATGAACGTACACATTTTTTTAAATATGTGATGCCAGTAAAAATTTCGTTCAAGTATATTTCTCTTTTCTTCTAAAGAATAGAAAATAGAATCTTTCTTTGTTCGTAGCAAGCAATTGATTCGTTAAATCATGTTTTGTTCATTTTACTTTTTCACCCGATTCAGTAAAGTCTATCGAGTTTCTTATTTTTTCTCTAAACTGAAGAATCCGATTGAAAAGACTACGTTAATCGACGAAAGATAAAAAAATTAAATATTTTTCTATTGACTAACGAGCTTATTTGTGAATGAAGTGACAAAATGAATTCGCTTCTATCACTACAATTTGTAAAGTTATTGATACATTTGCAAGGGCATCGACTTCCATGAAAAAAACGAGATAAATCGTCCATTTAATTACCTCATTAACTCTAGCTATACATATACACATTCTTTTTTTCTATTTTTAATGTACACATTCGGATTCCTGGGATCCCATCTATATTTATTACTTGTACGAAGGCAAATCAATAAGTTCTTAGAAAATCTGTCACTCGCAGTGTCACATTACTTTTTGACAAGTAACATCTCTCAGCTGATAAAATTTTGAGCGGAATTCATCGCGTGGTTTCATTTCTGTAGACGATTAAAGCGAATAATCTTTGTATTTTTTGCAAACTGGAAAAAAACGAGTTTCGTGCAGTGATCAAACATCTATATATGAAAGGTTTAACGCCGAAAGAAATCAAAGCCGAGTTGGATAATGTTCGTAGCACATCTGCACCAGCGTTTGCGACTGTATACAATTGGGTGAATGAATTTAAACGTGGTCGTATATCCACATGTGATGCACCTCGTTCGGGTGACATCCAATGCTGCCAGAAATCATCGATAAAATCCACGATATTGTTTTGACTGATCGACGAGTGGAAGTGCGCGAGCTTATTAAGGCCACAGACATGTTACATGGCACAGTGATTTCAATTTTGCATGAACAATTAATATATGAAAAAGTTATTGGCAAGATGGCTATTGCCGCGTTTGCTCACTGTGGATCATAAGCACGATCGTGTGATGATTTCAGAACAATGTTTGGAGATGTTTCAACGTAATCCAGATGAATTTCTGTGTCAATTCATTACTATGGATGAAACATGGATCCATTACTTCACATCTGAGACGAAGGAACAGTCAAAACAATGGACTTGACCGGGTGAACCAGCTTCGAGGAAGGCGAAGATCGTAAAGTCGGCCGGAAAGGTGATAGCCACAGTTTTTTGGGATGCACGTGATATAATTCATATTGAGTACCTTCCATCGAAGCAAACGATCAATGGCGATTACTATACAGTTTTGAACTATTTCAACAACGTTTTAAAGAAAAAACATCTCCACTTGACGAAGAAGAAAGTGTTCTTCCATCAAGACAATGCACGGGTTCACACGACACCGATGACCAAATTCAATGAATTCCGCTATGAATTGCTTCTCCATCCAGCATATTCGCCCGATTCAACCCCCTACGACTATTTCCTGTTTCCAAATCTGAAGAAATGATTTGGAGGAAAGAGAGCAGCTCATCGCCGAAACAGAGGCTTATTTTGAAGGATTGGACAAATTATATTATTCGGACGGCTTGAAAAAATTGGAGAATCATTGGATCAAGTATATCGAGCTGAGGGAGACTATGTTGAGAAATAAAAATGAATCGATCAAAAAAAATGTGTTTAAAATGTGTTATTAAGTTTTTCTAAAAACTTATTGACTTGCCCTCGTAACTTCCATAAAAATAAACATTTTTTAATTAATTTTTTTTTCAATCGATGGAGAATTAAATATATATGAAAGAAGTCCATAATGTGTCGAATTAGAAACTTCGAGATATACAGGTTCAAAAAAAAAAGTTTAGAAACGAAAAAAATTTTGATTTAGCAAATTGCACTGGGGACCCCAGTGTTTAGCTAATGTTATTTAACAATGACATTTTTGTATTGTCTTTTTTATTTATTTGTTATTTAATTTTTAATGAATTTTTTAATAGTGTTTTTATAAAAATAGAAAAAATCGACAAAAATAGAATATCGACAATAGCTATAACAAAAATTTACAAATTACGGTTTGAATTAATTAACTATCCATTCGTATTCACCAAATCTGATCCCTAACAATTTTTTTCAATTTCTTAGACTCAAAGTTTGGCTCGACACAGATTTTCATCAAACGAAAACACTAACATCGATTGATACAAATGATTCTTAAATAACAATTAAGCGTCCAAAATGGCTACAATTTTCACAGATATCTTGTAAAACATATACGATAGTAGTACCAGAATTGTTTGTTGTTTTGGTACCAGAACTTGTTTTGACGAGTAGTGCTATTTTCATGTTGAAGCTCAAAACTTTTCAAACAACCCTTGTATTATAATTACAAATGAGACAATAACAATGCTTAAAGTTATTTATATCCTATATATGTATATATATATATATAGGATGTCTCTAAAAATGGCATCATCTATCATGAGCAGGTAGAATGGACCGAACTGAGTCAAAAAGTCTTCTATCATTTTGCAGTTTGCAATACATAACAATAGTTAACGAAATATGGGAATGTGCATTAATTTTAAGAGATTTTTTGGTATAAGTATAGCTTTATTGTGAAAAAATGATTACAAATTGAGCATTCAAAATATTGTTCATCGCCACTACTTTTTCCTATCTTTCTGGTAATAGATGGATTCTAAATCGAAAAAACGATATCTTTTGAGGCTATCTATGAACCGATCCATTTTTTGGTATCTTCTAAGAATGGAAGCGGACAGACCATGAGTCATCGAACGAAATAAGTGGTAATCGGAAGGAGCAATATCTGGAGAATACGGCGGATGTGATAAGACATCCCAGTTAAGCGTTTTTAAACTGGGATCTTAAATGTTTCCTTAACCGGTTTCGCAACACGTGGTCCAGCTTGTCATGCTAGAAAATCATTGTCGTGTCTTTTCGTGTAATCTGGTTATTTTTGCTTCAATGCTCGGCTCAATTGCATCAATTATTGCTGATAGCGTTTCCCAATGATGATTTCGATGGAGCAACTCATACACTACACTCAGCTGATCCCACCAAATACAGAGCATGAACTTAGCGCCGTAAATATTCTTTGCCGTCGATGTTGATGGTCGCCTGGTCTGCACTATGATTTTTTGCCCTTTGGATTATCAGATTACCGATTTTTCATCATCACGATACGATGCAAAAAACTTTTTTTTCTGTGTCTTTGGAGCAACAATTCATAGTTATTTTGCGTCTTTCGACGTCATTCGGCACTCGTACTTACGGCACTCAATTTCCTTGCTTTTAAATCATTCTAATGGCCTTCAAACGTCTGGAAATCGTTGATCGATCAACATTTAATTAAGATTCTGCAAATTCTTTTTGCATTTGACTCGAATTTTGATTGAGTCAAATGCAAGCAATAAGCTTCCACTTCCTCATCCTCAACTTTTTCGGTTGGCTTGGACGTTTCTTGTCTTTCGTATCAAAATCACCTTTTTTATAGTGTCGAACCAGTACACTCACATGTTGAAATCGATGAAGTCGATAATCACCATAAGCTTCCAACAGCATTTGTTAACTTTCAGCAGCACTTTCTTTTTAAATGGAAGCAAAAAAGAAAAGCTTCCCGCAAATTGCGTTTTGTTGATACAAAATTCGACATATTCAATGCTCAAAAAAACAATGTTGTTCACACTTCGGCAAAATGACACATACTGAAAACTAAAGCCACATGGTGCTTTGAATATGAGGGTAGCAACAATATGACGATGCGATAATATTAGTTACTCCATCTCTTGAAAATTCTTTAAAATTAATGAACACCAATATGGTGATGATTAGTTCAAAATTTTTCTTAGTTTCTTTGGAAACTAGGATGCGACAACAGAATCACCCTGTCAATTAAATTAATAATTGTAATTAATAAAGAGAGGATGGCAAAAGAAAAAGTTCAAATACCTAGAAGGTAGGCTTATGATACCAATTATATATCAAACAGTTCTCTCTTTTTATTAAGAAATTTATCAAATCAAATTTAAGAAATTTAGTATGTCGCCCTCAACTTCCATTATAAACTTTAATCTAGAATGAAATAAAATAAAAAAAATGTTAAATACTTAGTAATGTATCTAAATTCTGTTCTGGAATGGCGAGAGCAATCATCTACATATTTTTTTATCAGAGAGAAATTTGAGAGAAGACATGACAGCTCAAAACTTATAACAAATGCTATTAAATTAATAAAGATTCCAATGATTTCAGTAATTTATTTCTATTAGGAGCACTGCAAAAAAATGGATATTGTTGTGCAGTTAACATTCACTTCTTCAAAGCGATAATGCGTGGCAGCATTTTGCGGTTACAGATTTTGGGCCTCCATGTCTTCTCTCAGGTTTTTCTGTCTGTAGTAAAAATTTAAGATGAATTTTAATTTATTAAGTGAAACTTTCTCCAACTCTTACATCACTAAATTTTCTGCAATAGGGGATAGAAGGGACCCTATAGCTACTCCAAAAGATTGTTTGTAAAACTCATTATTAAAAACAAAGAACATAGAATACTAACCTTATCGTTTTAAAAAATTCTATTTTAGGTAGATTAATGTTATTTTCTATGTTTGACCAAATGATTTTCAATGCTTTCAATGATTAAATCGATTGGAATATTAATATTGAACAGAGAAATCGAGTGAAACATCGGATAAATGAACTTGAGATTATGTCATTAGCCAATTGAAAGCTATTTTTAAGATGTCCCATTGATTTTTCAAGATATGTATCCAAAATTCTTAATAGAAACATTCCTGATGAAAAAGTTTCGCTGAAATTATTCGTTTTGGAACATTTCAGCGAAATTGCTGAAAATTTGTTGAAACTTCATTAAAAGTGAATTTTTCAGTTAACATACTGAAAAATTACTGAAATTCAATCAAAATTCTCTGAAATTTTTTGAAATTTCTTTGAAATTCTTGCTGAAATTTGTTTAAAAATTTTGCTGAAATTTTTCTGAAACTTTGTCGGAAATGAATTTTTTAGTTAAAAATCGCTGAAGTTGAGCTGAAATTTTGTTGAAAAGTGTTCCAAAACGTGAAATAATTTCAGTAACATTTTTCCACCAGGGATAGAATTGATCATACCATGAATTTGATTGGAGCAATGTTTCAATTTTAGATGAAGAAAGAAGTTATAAGACAAGTTATAGGACAATAAGAGATTAATTTCAGAGTCAATTTTTATCAAAAAATAAAAAATGAATTAAATTTATAAAATGATATGGAATTATTGAACCCCCTATGTATCGATTTAATAGTATGGAAGATTGACGTTTCTATATTTAAAATCTTTGATTCTAACTTCGATGGATGTATTTTTATTGTTGTATATACTTATTTTATTATAGTTGACTCACATTGCCATTTCGATCTGAACTCTCACACAATAACGAATCTCTCTACAATTTTGCAATGTACATATAACAGACCAACGTTAATTTGATTCCAATGTAAATTTTTAGTAAATTGGACTTTATAATTATAATTTGACTATATTAATTTATTTTGGACTCGTTTATTTTAGTAATAATTTCTAACATGTACAATTTGTTTATTCAGCAAAATATAACAGAATTGAAGAATTTAAGTAGTGGGTAGCGATGATTTGATGATTTGGCGCTTACATATTTATAATTTTCTACCAATTATATTTTATACACTGAAGAGGATCTAATATCAGGATTGAAACGTCTGTATTTAATTTTAATATGCATATTAGTACATACAAACAACTAGATGATAGTCCACATTGGCATTTCCTCATTACATCACATTTATTACATTATATGTACATTGAGTTTAATGATTGTAATATTTTATAACATGTATATATACATTATTACACACATACACACACACACACACACACACACACACACACACACACACACACACACACACACACCCCCACACCCACACAC
>Ga0157364_1003166_pt1 | contig 15845 bp, 16 predicted proteins | sample AttsexASBM2_FD_111476 | JGI IMG/M metagenome (GOLD analysis project Ga0157364, IMG submission 111476) | Fungus gardens microbial communities from leaf cutter ant in Ribeirão Preto, State of São Paulo, Brazil - Atta sexdens ASBM2 | ecosystem: Host-associated > Fungi > Mycelium > Unclassified ...
AGACCCACACACACACACACACACCCCCCCACCCGCACACACACACACAGACACACACCCACACACACACACACACACACTATATATATAGAGTGTGATATTATAAAAGGTGTGATGTTAAAATAATAAATAACTTTTTTTTTTAGAAATCGTAAAATTATATTTAACATAATATGTTTAATAGTAACAATAATAATATTAATTACTTATTATGTTAAAACGATACACATTGCATTGTGACATAATTTCAGAGCATTCCCGTGATTATACAATTGCAATAATTGTTTTTGTACTTCGATGTAGGTCAATCACTTATAGTGCATTCGAGTAGTAAAGTTATGTTTGAGAAAATTCTGTTGAATTTTTCTCGTTGAGCGAATTATACAAATACGATATTGTGGGTAATTAAATAAGCATTCAAAAAATCTTTGGATGATACTCTAATTCCGATTCTGCCTCGGTATCGGATAGACTAAGTGAAACGCCAGTTCTTCGTCTCAAACGATTATCCTCAGGACTCTAAAATAAATTAAAATTATAATTGTATCATTATGAAGAAATTTAATAAAAATATTTACTATTTTGTAATACGAAAGATAAATATTTTAATCTCTTATTTTACAATATATAATATTTATAATATACATGTTCAATCAGAATTTCAGAGATCTTTCATAGAATTGATATTGATACATAGGATGATTTTAGAAATTGAAAAATTGATAGCATATATAATCTTTTCTAACAGAAAATGAGAAAAAAATTAGATGTGTCTTCCTGATTGATTTTTAATCTTGTATGTAACAAATACAGAGATTTGTATTTAACATGAATAATAAAAAATAAGACTTGCCTGATCTAAAATACCGGCAGTGGGTTCAGACGCGTATCCTACTTCCTGTGCATCTTCTTCCAAGTCCGCTTCGTATTCTTCTAGTTCGTCCGAATCTGAATCTATATCGAGATCGATGTATCGGCTACCACGCGAAACTTTACACACCATCTGCGCAAGATCGGTGAAAGTGTATGAAGAGAGTGACTGTTGATTAGCCGCTTGATATTTCGCTCGCATAGCTCTCGCATTCTCTCGATCCGCGTTGAATCGAGGGAGAACTCCGGCTTTTGATTGACCCTCGAAATACGTTTTTCCTGAAGAATGTTCCTGATTCATTTCAATCTTATAGATATATTTAAATGTGTACAAACGTTTCATTTCTTATTAATATGAAATTTACGTTATAATATATTCTTTATAACATCTATTAATATTGATTTACAATTTTTTACAATAGATTTAGATTTAACATAATGATACAATTCCTTACCGTGCTGGTATCCCACATCCTTGATCTCGTCAAAATTGGCAAATTGGAGAGTCTTATACTTATCAATTGGCGGTCTAATGTACTCGCAATAATCCGAACTTTTCACCTCTTCTAGTTGGCGAACACAGCTCACATATGCCAATCTAGATTGGATATCTGGTAAATTTGGCACCTTCACGGGTGTGGCAAATGGATTCCACCGCTTCCACAGTAACCACCAACCGGACAACGAGTCCCCATAATTCGTCAAGTCTGTGTCGTCTTGTGATCCGACGTCAATGGCCAGAATATGATGTGCTCCTTGCCGCAACATTTCGTCAGCTTAAACGAAAATGTGAAGAATGTATAAATCAAGAATATTAATATCAATTTATTTCTATTTTATAATAGAAATTAGGATTAAACATTGCTATCTAATTTATGAAACAAAATTATTGAATTATATATATATATATATATATATGATTGTTCACGTAAAATCACATATATTTTCTACATACATAAAATTTATATATTTTTTTCTATAGATTTATATTATGTTATATTTTTCTAAGAAAAAAATACTGACTATACATGATTGAAAGTATCAAGGACCACATTGAGAACTTATAATCAGGATTAAACATAAATGATAGAAAAGAATACCTGGCACATTATTAACATAACACCCGTCGACCAAAAGATGCCCATCAAGGGGATCGCAAACTGGAGGAAAGACTCCCGCGATAGTCATACTGCCGCGAATATATCTCCATAGTAAACCTGAGCGGACTTAACTATTCAGAATTTGATAATTGCATCTTTTATCAACGGGAGTGAGCTTGATGTTTTTTGTGATTTCATACTTTTATTATATTTCAGTAACATTTATAAATAAATCTTCAACATCGTGCCAAGGTAAATATGAAATAATATAGAAAATCCAATTAAAATTAGATAACCAATTAATTAAAGTTCAAAGAAGAGTTAATATTTTGTCGTAAAATAAATATACGATGAATATACGATCATTTTCACGATAAATTGCCAAATTATATAATTTATACGCATTTGTAAAATTATTAACACAGATTTTGTTATATAAGATAAAAAGTGTAAATTTCTAGTGGTGCCTCCTAAATAAATTTCATATTATCTTGACATCAATAATTGGTGTTTTGCTTTAAGTTCTGCACTGACCATGAGAGAAAGATTACCGTTCATCAGTGCGATTAGAATTACCTGGAAGGTTATTGACGTACCCGCCGTCGAGCAGGAGATGGCCATCAACAGGGTCACACATGGGTGGCATATAACCAGACAATGACATCGAGGCCCGAATGTACCGCCACAGCGATCCTAAAGAATCATTCTCTTTAATATCCTACATTTACCGGTTTACATTATCCGAGATACTTCCTGCATTCTTAATACTAACTGTAATTAATTAAATTTTCTTTCTGTATATGAAATTATATATATAATAAGAAATATCATATTAATCATATTAATCAAAATTGATTGAAACTGCAACAATATTGATGATTAGAGTCCGACCGAAACTTTTACTGAAACTGAAAATTCATTACGTGTCACTTTTTGACTAAAACCTATAGCTCTTCTTCATAAATATTAATTTTAATATGTATAATTATTGTTTCAATAATTAAATTATGATATTTATGAAGAAGTACTTATATTCTTTGGCTAAAATTGACACAACCGAAATTTTGATTTTCGATTTCAACCAGAATTGAATTATTGTTACAATAAATTATGATATTTATGAACAAAAAAATATATGATATAATGAACATGTCTATACAAATGGCCTTTATAGGATTCCTATTTTTTAATTTTGATTTCGGTTTCGGTGGAAATTGGCATCGAATGTTTCGATTTAGTTTCGGTAAAAATTTTGATCGAACTTTATTGATATAAAACAACGTTAATAATAATAATATTACGGAATCTTTAGATGTCTTCACATTCAGTTTATTCATATTAAATATTTAATCTTTTTTCTATTTAACAACAATTAGTGACATATTGTACTTTATTTTTATTTACAAATTTTTAAATAGTAATTTTTGGAGTTCTCAATAATTGAGAGCAATATTTTTTCCATATTGTAATTTTAATATTAAAAGCATACAGGAAGTATATGCACATTAATTTACGATTTTTATATATTTGAGAGAAAATAAAAATATGTCTCATTCGGGTTTTTCTTTAAAAATGGCATTAAACGGAGAGTACGTCAACAATAGTTATCCGGAAAGCTCACTCCCGCTCGTTAAAAGCTTCTACTATCATGCTAATGTGCACATCTAAAAACAAGTTTACATGCCATGACAAAGCTATGTGAATCAAGAAAGAACGATGCCTCGTATGTTTCTATTTTTCATACATCCAAAGTCGATTGCCGAAATAATTTTAGATATTATCTATAGAATGAAACACATCTCTTACGTATTTTTTGATTCACTCTTATAGATATATTATTATTATTTTTTAATAACATATCAAAGCTTCTAGTTATATTGGCTGCATTATCCACTTGCAGAATCTTTGAGACGTCAAAAAAGTTTACTATAACAATTTTTATTTATTATACAATTTTATATTTAAAAATCATATATGAAAAATCATAAATGAAAAAAACACCAATGAACGAATGTATGAAAATTAAATCAAATTAGAAGCTTTAACTGTTAATGTTTAGAAGAAAATTTAAGGCATTAGATTTGTACAGACCGTGTCTATGCGTGCGCATACAGGAGTCCGTGATGTCTGTGGTTATAGTGAAATATGGGAGCCACAAATCCTCTATATATGTGTCGCCAAAAGTCTGCTGTATCGTTTTGTTAAAATCTTTACCAGAGAACATCGATGTCATCGGATAAGTCAAATCCATAATCTGCCGCCACCATTGAGTCATTGTCTTTCGGAAAATAAATATAGTATTTTTGTATACATTTTTCGATTCAATAAGGTTCTCGTAAGGCTCTCTAAGTTATTAAAGTAAAGAAGAAATAAATCTATATATTTGAGTATGCAGACAGTTGAAAAAAAAAAAATAAATTATAATTTGAATAGATTTACACAGATTTATATTATACTTTAGAAATCTAATAATAATAAAAGAATCCAGAGTACGACAATAGGAGAGAAATCTATTTTATCTCACCTTGGACCACTCTCTAGCTTTTTGTGTGGTAGTAGTGATGTTCTTTTCCATACACCATAGAGCACCCATGAAGGCGCCGATGCTGACACCACCAACCATATCTATAGGTATACCTGCTTCAATGATAGCTTTCAGCATGCCCACGTGAGCAGCGCCTCTTGCACCACCTCCACCTAAAACAAGACCAACCGAGGTGCCAGTCAGCCACCGCGCTAGTCTACTGAAGTCGCTGTGTACGTTTGGCTCAGACATGAGCACTTTGGAATATAATTCGTTCTGCAATGTAATATATCTTGGATTAGAATATTTATTTTTTTCTTTCGTTAATACTCGCAATAAATTAATTTTTTTACTAATAGCATAAATAAAAAAAACAGATCGTAGGAGATTCGTAGAGAACAGGCTAGATTTCCTATTTCGATAACTATTACTTACAATTCTATACTGCGATCTTCTGGTGAACATCCGTTTTGGACACTGGATATGATGATGGCTGGATACCCATGATCTCATGTTCAACCATTGAACAGTGTTCGTGGGTCGTTGACCGTTCTGTTCCTTGTGTAATAGTACTAGTTCCTTCTGCGTTCGCATTACCAGCCGTTCTATCTCACGTTCCGTCCGACCAATCGATGGCGCTCGATCGCCAAGACCCACGATAAGAATACAATCAGCTTGTCTCACGCATCGCTGAGTCCATAAAGTATAACTTGAATCACATTGATATAAAGATATTCTATGTTGATCTTCCTGCTGTGCAAGCCAAGAAGTTAATCGATATTCGTTTGCAGGTTCCATGATGGTCGTTCCTAAAGTCTACACATAAAAAAAAAGAATTGACGATTAATAAGATTCTAATCTTTTTGTTTCCGAAAATTATTTGATTTAATACTTAATTATTTCTTTTTATTGAGAAATGAATATATAAATAAAAAATATATAAATAATATAATATATACATAAAAAATTAAATTATATGCTATACTTAAGTACATAATCGGTATTTGTAACAAGATAAATAATATTAGCATGCAATATAGAATTCCTATATATGTAATACCTTTCTTATAACATCCGATGTTAGACGAAGGCAAGGTCCAATAGCACATAAAGAATGATATAATTCATAAGTAAAAGCAGTTAGTGGTACATCATCCGACACCGGCACTATGGCAACAGTTGAAAAATTTACTTGTGCGGGTCTAGCATCAACCGTTGCTGCGGCTCGTCTATAATATTTTTTTAATTTAACATTGATACTAGTAACATTAAACATAAAATATTGAATTATATGTAATAACAATGCGTATTTATTACATTATATACAATAATATATTTACTGAGTATCATTGCTGTTTTTCGTGTGAGCTTGCTGCCAAGTGCCGAGTATGCGATGGCCGAGAAGATTTATTAATCTCGTGACAACAATTGGATATCTAAGTTTGATCACATTGAATAAACCTTCCGGTAGCTTCGCCAGCTCAGAATCTCGAACCGCCATGACCGTCGTTGATCTCGAAGTTTGCGTGACCATTTCTACGATTCCCACCAAGTCACCCTTTCCGTATTCTGCTACCGGTTCTTTTTTACCATTTTTGTAAGTGATTACTGATCGCAATCGTCCGCTTAACACAATGAATGTCGAATCTGATTCATCCCCTTGTCTATAAACGGCTCGTCCGCTTTCAAGGAACAACCAATCGAGAGCGAAATCCACCTGTCCAAGAAACAATAATATATTCATTAAAAATTCTTTCTTTTAATAGGAGTTTCTTTATTACAGATTCTTACCTGTCTTACGAAAGGACTTAATCTGCGAACAACTGTATGTGCCACGTGCAACACGACTGTAGGTTGATCTCGCATGATAGCGAAAAATGTCGATTTGCTGAGTAACGCGATACGGCTGGCATGTTTTGCTCTGATTGTATAAAAAGATGGTTCGCCAGTTAACACTGCTAAACCACCAACAATTTCGCCCTGATGAGCACTAAACATATGCACTTCCTGGCCCGCATCTCGGCCCTCCGATACGCGTTGGCTTACTATTAGCGAGCCCGAAAGCACATATACAAGTGCAACATCCTGTATCACAATTAAATTTTGATAATATTTCTACAATATCTTTATAAAAAAAATCGTTTCCTTTTATATGGAATATATAGCTTGTATTTAATAAAGATGACAAACCTTATGAGATTCTTCTTTCATCAGATAAGTACCAGCCGGCACTTCTCTGATCTGTACTTTGTTTTTAAGCATATCCTCATCCTCTATACCAAGTTCATGAACGAATGCATCTGTGGCTATTTGTACAAGCTGTGCTTCGTCCAGCTGTTGTTGCTGTTGCTGCGTTGCTTCATTAACTTGGCGCTTTTTGCTAGAATAAGAATAAGAGGCTTCTGAATGTGATCCATGTGTGGACTGAGGCATCGCTATAAGAGGTGATGTTGCCCAATGAGAGTCGCATTCTGGTACCATCTCTGGCGAATTCTGACTAGCTTGTACATTAGAACCCTGATTCTTCCAGTCGACATTGCTTTTTCTGTGAAATAATTCCAAAGAATTAGTCCAGTCAGTTATTTTAATGAAATTTGTTTAATCTATTTAATATATTAAATTAAAGAGATGTATTTAATATTATAAACAACATAAATTAATATATTAATATTGTTAATTTATAACATTTTGATTAAAAAAATTTTTTACCGTCGATTCATGGTTATTGACACAGGTTGAGAAGTGCTTGAATCACGATGAGAAATATCACTGGTATCATACATTTCTGATGTACTGACTGGAAATGTAGATGCACTCTCTATATTTTGTGAAGCGAAGTTCTCTCTGGTTCTTGATCGTACCGGTGAACCAGAAAATGGACTCTGCTTCTTCTTATGTGATCCCTGATTGACTAATTCTGCGGAAAGACCGAGATATTGATGTAAAGCGGTAAAGGTAACTCTTTGCAGGCGTACCATAATGACCTGGATAACTCGAACAAAAGCATCAGGATAATCTTGAAATACCTGAAATAATATCAATATTGTATATAAAATATCTCTCAATTTCACTTTATATAATATAGAAAAAATATTGAAAGAAAGATAAGCTGCATTACTTCTTGGAATGCGCTCATTGGTAACTTTACTACAACAGAATCTTCTACAGCTCTTGCTGATACAGTTTTGTATGTACTTGTATGACCGGTAAGTACATCTGTAAAGCTAAGAAGACTGGTAACTGATTCGCCCGTTTTTACCACTTTCAATGATATTTGAGAGCCGTCAGGTCCAGTGATATATACATTAACTAAACCCTGCTGTACTATAAATAAATTCTCGTCGGGATCCCCGATCTTGAATAATGTGTTGCCAGCAGGTAAATTCATAATCTCTGTGTACTTGCATAACTTCAAGAAAACAGGTTTTTCAAAGTGGCCAAAGACTCTAATACTTTGTAACATATATAGTGCGTCTGGTGGTACTCTCTCACCAGGACCTAAATCTTCTTCCAAATATTCAGCTGGTGGTTCCAACACCTTGAAATTAAATAATGTAAGTTTAGACACATATCAGATGAAATCAATAATTATTAGTCAATTATTGCCATATATACTTTAAGCTGTTGTGGGACAGTATCCTTTTTAAGTTGCAATAATCGACGAGCAAATCTCATGACTGCTCTTCTCTTCTTCCCTTGTCCAGTAGCATGCACTTGGCCACCAATGGACTTTACTTTGCGCAACATCTTTCTGCCATAAAAGAGAACTTTGTCTCTCTTCCTGAACCTTGGCTTTCCAGTGCCCACTCCAACAAATTCCTTCACCTCTGGTAAAAATTCTTTGTTCTTCCATTTGCGTACCACGAAAATTGTCACAATTAAGAAAAAAAGGAGTAAAATCGTAACAATAACAAAGAGCGTCCTCGATGTTTGATATTCCTCTATGAATCTCCCAATCCATCTTGAAAATATGTATGACCCCAGGCTTTCATTGAACTTATTAAATAATTCTATCACCTATATTTAACACATTCTAGCATTAGTATATCTCAAATATACATATGATAATTATTTTCTTAAGTAAGAATAAAGATATATTTTTTCCACATATTATAATCATTTCTTGAATAAATAGAAAATATCATTGTCAACTTATCTTATCAATTAGATTCTTCCTAAAAGGAGAATTCTTTATTAAACTTTTATTAAACTTTTATTAAACTAAATTGTACAGATTTTAATTTATCTTTAAAAATAAAAAATATTTTGTTCATAAAATGGATCTGAAAGATAATATTTTTGAAGGATAACATTTTTTATTAATTTTCTGTTTATTCATGAAATAATTACTATTCCATTACCGATATATCATTACTTAAAAATTTATACAATATATGATTTATATAAGTGACGCAATAATATAACTATTTCTTCTTATACAAAAAAAGAAATTTCTAAATCTTAAAATTTATAAATTAAAATGACACTTGACTCAGGTTATATCTTTGTAAAAATTCGGTTGCGAGTATCAATGACCTAAGAGATTAATTAACATATATAATATATACGATTACACATGCATGCCATCGAAAATCGATCAAAAAAAAAATAGTGAATGGAGAATAATTCAAGACAATAAATATGTACAACCTCCATAATGGGTACTCATGTCTCCTCCAACGAAAAATCCGCCCAAAAATAAGATGTGTCTCGACCAGGACCATATACGTTGGCGAGCACGAAACTATGCGAAAATGTAAACGAGCTAATCGAGTCCGTAGGGACGAAAAATTAACTATTTATCTCGCGAGTAAACGACCTTTGATACTTCGCTCAAGTCATCCAGCGCCATTTTGTTCGCGCGGCTATTGAGATCGATGGTTTAAAATAATTTATATATATACCAGATATGACGAATGCAACGACGTAAGTAAACGTCACAAGTTGACACAAATCGATTGCATAAACGATCGTAATTAACTATAAGTCTACAATTTCAATCTTTTATTCATTTAATTTTCCAACAAATACGAGTCCTTATCCACATATATGTATTATTATTTTATTATAAATTTATTATTTAATTCCACGTTTCCTAGTTTTAAAAAAAATGTTTACTTTCTTTACTTTGACAGAATTGGCAGGATCGATTTTGCAAGAATTAAGATACGTAAATTCAATGTTCGCACGTAATTATGCTTCGATAATTAGCTCAAATAAGTCCAAATTAATTAGCAACTTGCATGTTTAAAACAATTAGAGAACATGATAAATATGCAGAATCCGTGATTTATCGCGGATAACGGTCGTTGTTAATGAAGCTTTTGATTAATCGCAATATTGCGTCATTCGCTACACCTGCACACATTGCGTCGCCGTTGAATCGGAAACGTTCCGCTTGCGATTCAAATTTCGCGCCGCGCTTCGTTCGACGCATGCGCAGTCGCTCGGCGCGCCACCGCTAGAGTGCGCCACGTCAGAATTACGGGCGGTTTTCCGCGACGGTCAGTCCCGGCGGCGCCGCGGTAGCGACGGAAAGGTAAATGGACGGGGCAGTCAGTGGTTATGAGAGCGACATGTTGGACATGTTTCGTGTGACCGTGCGCGTAGCGGGTGATCTCTGACGCGCGTTTCTCGTGCGAATCTCCTCTTTTTTTTCTCTTCCTTTCTCTCTTGTTCTCGCGCCCTCGATCGTCGAGCACGGTGCGCGGTGCGCGCGAGTGTGATACGGTGGCCCGCGAGGTGCGTGACGACAGTGAAGCGAAATAAGCGACACGCACGTCGTCGCTACATGTGAAGTGTCGCGAAGGATAATTACTCGCCGTCGCGCCCGCTGGTTTACCCGGCCCAGCAAACATGAGCTGGGGCACGGAGCTCTGGGTGAGTATCGCTCCCACCCTCTTTTCTTTTTCTTTCTATTCTCCTCTTTCTCAGTTCTCTGTCTCGTCTCTTCTTCTCTCCCTTTCGCTGTCGCGACCATCACGTACGTTCGTCCTTGTTGCTCGTCTCCCGCACCGCACCACGCCGCGGGCGCTCCGTTCGTCTCGCAGGTCTCGCTGCGATTCGCTTCCACCTTGCGAGATTCTTCGGGACCGTTTCGAAAATGAGTCTGCCGTTTTCCTCGCGTGCGGTTCTTCTCAACGATCTTCTGCGTTCGCGGCGCGTATTCGACGTGGAATGGTCATCCGTCCCATTCGTCCAATTGCCGTTCCCCGTGTTTACGGCGGGCAACGTCCTCGTTGCGATGAGAAACGTAAATTCACGTAGCGAGCAACGGTCAATCTCTCGGACGGCAGTCGCGCGTGTCCCGTAACTCTTGTATGCGGACTATAATACTGCGGTATCTGGTCTCAGGTAGTCAACGTTTTCTCCGACGTTAGTCGCATACCTACTTCCCGACACGAAAGGCCAGACCCGTTCACGCCGATAGTCGCCCGTCTCATTCATCCTCTCGCAAAATTCCCTCCTAACTCTCGTCCGCGCGTAAACAATGCCGTTGTTTGCTCGCACGCGTGTTTTTTCTTCTTTGTCCGTCTCTCTCTGTCTTTCTCTCTCTCTCTTTCTTTCTCTCTGCTCCTTTTCAGCCGAGGCTCGGTTCTTCATTTTCTGCTTATGGTTAGGCTTAATATGACAATAATGTAAAAATTATATTTTTCCAACTGTTGATTGCGTTTAGTAGGAAAAGCAATTTTGTAATTGTTGTAAGATTTTTTGGAATGATTGGTTTATACGTTTAAATTTAGTGAGAAACTAAGAATCAATCGTACAAAAAAATCTTATAGTTGCAGCGCTGCCTTTTCTATTGAACGCAGCCATGGTTAATCACTAAACTGACGTCACTCTTTTAAACTGATAGTTTTATTGTGAGTAATTTTTAAAATCATTCATTATAAAATCATCAGTTCAGTGATTAATTGTACTTAGAAAAATACAATTTTTATATTATATTATCTAGTTAAGAGAGGTTAAGTCTATATACAAATTAATTAGAAAGTAAAAAATTCGGGTTCGAAATGTATACATCGAGAAAAATGGTTTGATTGAAAATTGACAAACTAGAAGATTTTGATTAAATCAATCAGAATCCTGTTTATTTCAATTCGAATTTTAGTAGATTTAACCTGAAAATTTTCTAGTTAAATTTATTAAAATTTTCTTTTGTTTGTCCATTTTCAACCAAATCACTTTTCTCAGTGTATACCTGCAGGAGTTGAATGGACTCGATTCTCGAATGGTGCGAATTGAGACATTAGATTCGAACGACGTGCGCCTCGATAATTTTGTAGTTTCTTTTTTCCTTAAGAAAAATTACACGTCCAATGTCTATGACAAATTTCCACGTCGACGCGTCTTATCGACCCCGAGATATGTCCGCTATAATATGCTTAAAAACTAGATTCTTTTTTACTTTCGATAATCTAGAGAGTCTCATTTTATCTTTCCTATGACCTGAATAGCGTATACGTATTTGTGATTTAGAACGCTAGAAGATATTTCTTAATCAATAAGATATTCACATGGAAAGAATGATTTTGTTGGAATATTTGTAAAAACTTATAGATAAATTTGAAAATGATTTTGTTGAACTATTAAAATAATTATATAGGACGTTCAAGCATGATAAGCAATATTTAAAAAATTTGACATTTTAACAACATCTTGAACATCTTACAGTATGATTGCGATCAGAAAAAGCAGCTTTATAACTTTTGTAAAAATTTAATAAAAAATGAACGAATTAGAAGAATCTTTCAACTAGAAAATCCTGATTTATTCATTTTTAACTAAAATTTTAATTAATGTAACTGATTTTTTTTCAATGTAAAATTCTTAATTGTAACTGGATATACATATATTTAGATCCAGTGAAGAATAAGGATAAATCATCAAGGAATGAAAAATTGTATAACAGTTGCAAAGCTATTTTTTCTGCTGAACATAGCCAATTTTAAAATGTTTTGATGGTCCAACAAAATCATTTTTAGATCTCTATCTACCAAAACTTTTAAAGTGCTTCTGCAAAACTGTGAAGTTTCTCTTTAGAAAAAAGGAAAAACTATTTTTTAATTTGACAGAAAATTATTGAATAATAATATTAACAAATAGAATATATTCTATATGTCAAATGTCATTTTTCCTTTCACACAGGATCCAATATTCTCTCGCATTGTCAGAGATGCGTCACTCTTATCTCATCTACAGAATAAATGCAATTCTTTAAACATTCAATGGAGAAACGTGATTCATTTGTAGCTCTTCTTTGAAGTTCCATATGGTGCTCACTTGCGTTTCTTCGTATGCTAAATTAAACTTATCGGATCTCCAGACTTTTCCTCTTATCCCTCATCATTCGGAATGACTTCCTATTAGCTCGCCATTAGACGTTAAATCGAGGATCATTCTGACAGCTTTGGCCGTCGCAGATCCCGTCGGGTCTACGTCGCGGTATTATGTCATCTGTTATTTGTATTTGTTAAACACCTTATCATTATTTTCGAGATGTTCACGTGAACGTCGCGCAATTATCTCGAGATTATCTGGAATCACGGAAATCTCTTATACGGTTCACTTGACTAACAAATTCATTAAGCGTGTCCTCATCATGTTTAATGAAGTTAGATGGAATGGATATTAACATTTTTTATTATTAGAATCTTATGTTTGACAATAATTTTTGTCATCCTTTTGTCAGCCTTTTTTGCTTCTAAATTATCCGATTATTTATTCAGTTTTGAAATTCAATTTATATTGGAAATATAATAATTAAATTGGTAATCAGTTATAACCAATTACTGTAACAATAGGTGCGTTCCGTTTCACGCATGGTATGCATGTTATATCCTTGTTGTTCACCGAATATTAAAGAAAGATAAAATGAAAAGAAAGATACATCATGCGCATCATGCGTGAAACGGAATGCAGCCCATGACATAACTCAGAAATTATCATTTTGCTTACAGAAGTAGATTATAAGTTCGGAAACATGCACAGAAAAAAGAAAAAATATACTTTTATTCCCTCTGCAATCAATAATTTACTACACCAAAATTGCATTTTAAAGTTAATATTACAAAATTTCAAAATAATTCAAAACAATTAAAATATTCAAACTCATTTTTTAGAAAACTGAGTTGTGTTCTGTAGCAAATGAATGAAATTACTCCCTTACTTCAAAAATAATGAATGATACAAACAATTAAATTTTTCAGAAAAGGAAAAAACTGTTTTTCAACTTAACAGAAAATTATTGAATATTAGCAAATAATATTAGCAAAAAGAATATATATTCTTAACATAATTAAATATCTTTTTTATTTCGTTATAACCTTTACAAAAACCATCTTTTTGTGATAATTTTGATTATTATTATTTTAAATAATTAATTATATATATATATATATTTTTTTTTTTTAAATGATTTTTCTATGAAGCTAAGTTAGACTTTATAAGTTTTGATGATTGATAGAGTAATATTTACTTAACTCATTCATGATAATTCAAAGATCATATTTTTTTAAATATATAATATTTATTGATTATCAATTTAATAATGTGACATTACATTTAATATATCACACATACATATATACATTTAAATTGATAGTACTACCGATAAGCTAATACTTATTGAAGTGTACTAGTTTTCACCCTCTATATCACTTGCCTGTCGATTTATCCGGCTCTCTATCCGTCGAGATCTTCATTTCGCCTTGAGCGAGCTCGTAACTTCACAATATAAATTTTTTTTCGATTAATGCCTAGCCCTTTATCACGTACTTATCATCTTTCTGCACAGAATTGCTTATTAGATACATCAGCTACGTATCTATCCACTTTATCAAGCCTTCCAATTCGCCTTAGACGAACTCATTGTTATAACATTGCTATATCATATTCTTATGACTCTACAATTAAATATCTCTTTTTTTAAAGATAATTGATATTTTTTTATCGAGTACCTTCTTCGATTAATAGTTAACATTTTCTCAAATTCTTCCACTTTTCTCTTTCAGTTGCTCTACTTGTCGAGCTGTTCATTTTATCTTATCTCAGCAGATATAGTGAGAGCAAAAGTATTTGTACAGAGAAATTTGTTATAAAAAAAAATCTTCTTTGTAGAAAATAAATATTAATTAGCAATTTTACAATGAATATTTATACATTTTGTATATCTAACATAAACAAACAAGCTTCGCATGTATTCCTGATTGTAGAAGCTAAATTTCTCGTCTGTATTCTTTTTGAGCATTCAAACAATACAATTTTTAATTTTCGCTTATTTTTTAGATGATATATTTTGTATAATTAATACACAACATTTTGATATATATTATATAATTTTAAGAAACATACAATCTATTTTATTCTTTATAAATAAATTGTTAATTATCTAACAAGAAATGATCGTCAATTAAACGTCGAATCGATATCAAATTGATGTCATTCATGATTTGATTGAAATCATCGAATGTATATCGATTCGACATCAATTCGATGACTCATTTCTCGCTGGATAATATTTATTTTTTAAAAATAAAGTTTTTTTTAAAAATATTTTCTTTGTACGAATATTTTGTGCACTCACTATAGGTATTTTATCCTATCCTACGATCTAAGTTAAAGATATCTAAGTTAAAGAGGATTGTTAAGATTAATGCATGTACAAGGAAAAATTGTTTTCTTTACACATATTTTTATACTCTCATTGTTGAAGGTTCTACACACATATTCTATATTTTCTATAATTAATAATATGTATTCCAATAGTCTATGTTTGTGACATAGACATAAAAGATCCCGATGGTATCCTGCCGAGGGCTAAAGAAATTCGTCCCTTTATTGTATATATTGGATTTCGTTCGTGAGCGTACAATTGAAATTTTCGTCAAAATGTCGTTCTTTAGATCTCCTTTACAGAAGATATATTTTTGGGAAAATTTTTCCCTCTCGCACCGAATTATCTGCCACATCGTTGACATCGATGTCGTCGTTGTTTTCGCCAACGACGATATGTACCGTGATGTCCCCGAAAACCAGTTCGCGCTCGCCGAGAGTTTTACCTTTTCGGTTGCTAGCCGCGGGCGACGTTCCTGGTTGTGCCCCGCGGTTTCCTGCTCGCCTTCCTATACCTACCTCGGTGTTCTTTCTGCGCGCACCTTTTCTGCACCCCCTCTCGCACAACGTCGCGTTCCCTTTCCCGCCCCCTCGCACCTTGTCCACGAAGGAGCGTACGTTCTTTTGCTTCCTTTCTCGTGAAATCCTCGATGGCGACAAACGTCGGCTTTGCGGCAGACTCACGTCTCGACAGAAAGAGAGACAGACAGACAGAGAGAGAGAGAGAGAGAGAGAGA
>Ga0157364_1003167_pt1 | contig 15844 bp, 5 predicted proteins | sample AttsexASBM2_FD_111476 | JGI IMG/M metagenome (GOLD analysis project Ga0157364, IMG submission 111476) | Fungus gardens microbial communities from leaf cutter ant in Ribeirão Preto, State of São Paulo, Brazil - Atta sexdens ASBM2 | ecosystem: Host-associated > Fungi > Mycelium > Unclassified ...
CGAATTCTACCCTGCCTCACGGGATGTCTTAAAGACGCCTCGAAATATCCATGTTTTAACCCTTCAGGGTCACCCCGAGTTCTCTGAAGCCCTTATTACCAAGATTGTCCGACAGAGGTCTGAAATTATGGGACTCCAGACTGTCACGAATTACTGGGGTCACAAGGGCAACGACAATGAAGAGGAGCCTCAGGATAAAGAGGGCACTGGTAGGAGGTGGTTGAAGACCGACGGTGTCGACATTGTCTCCAAAGCAATCTGGAACATGCTTGATTTGGGTTCATCATAGGATTTTGCAGAAGATTGGATGTATGGGTGACCAGGTTGAATCTGATAGGAAGCAGTGTTCTATCTCAATTTGTAACACTACTGCCTCCCAGTAGAATACAACTATACTCCTGTTTCTATTTCTTCTACAAGTTCCTGATACTGATATTGTCCCCTTTGAATTATTTAGCGTACAGTTAATATTGTGAAGCACTCTGCTTAGTAAGCACGTAATCCTAATTAGGTAGTCGATAGAGAAAATTTACATAGTGAGGAAATATAACTTGTCTCTCTTTATTGCTCCCTTTCAGCTCTCCATAAAAGTATACATCATAGATAAGTGGTTTCCAGTTGTCCACACTGCACCATGCTGCTTAGCACTCTATTCCTTCCAACACTAAGGGCTAGTACTAAGGGCTAGTGTTACATAGTTCTTGTTGTATTCTGGTGAACTCCTCTTTTCTGCTTGACCCCTGTTACTGGTTTCACAATAACATTTGTAAATGGGAAGTGTATTATCTGTGACACAGATAATACTCAGGTTGCAAAAATCCTGTAGAATAGTGTTGGTTTGTGTAAGTTGATGAAGGATATTAGTGGCAAGAGTAATATTGTTGAGTCACTTACCTTAGATTAGACATATCATTGTCTTAGTTGTATTGCACTAGCTGCAGCTTGCAAGCTCTTTTGTAGTGGTATGGTAACCTATCTTCAGCTAGAGTTAGTTGGTGATGCCAATTACTTCTGTTAGTCATATGTCTTTAGTAAATCTATCTGGACACCAATCACAAAGCAGAGATAGAGAGAGCAGTCAACAGAGATAGGCACAAAAGTACATAGCAATGTCAGGGGACTTGTAAAGGTTGAGATAAAGAAAGGTTGGAGGTACTATATTACTTTCATGAACAACTATTTGATATAGACTCACATTGATTTTTTCTTGATAAAGATAGATGTTCCAGTAGCTTACAAGTGCTTCAAAGCTTGGTGTAAGACACAGTTTAGGAAGTCAATTAAGAACTTCATTTTGATTATAGAAACAAGCATACTAGTGATGAGTTTCAGAGCTATATTTATTTATAAAAAACTTAAATTTAACTTACTATATATGATGCATTACTATTAGGCACAGTTCACACCAGGAGATGAAAGTCTGTAGGGTTGGCTTAGAGATGTATGGAGTGTGTAAACTCTGTGCTTGTTAATGCAAACTTGTGGAATAGTCTTGACTTTAGCTTATATGCTATACTATCTGTCTGCTGCATGATCACAACTTCAGATGAATAGATGAAGTCCAAGATGGAAGTGAGTGCTAATTGATGTATTATTGTTAAATACTAGAGATTGAGTCCAATAAGAGTTTATCTTCATTGATTATCAGACTAGTAAATTACAGTGTAACTACTAGTCTTATATACAAGTAAGAAATATAGGAAATACTTGGGGTTTCAGTAGTATAGTTCCTATTACCCTAAGCAGAGGTTTTAGTAATGAGATACTGACAAGAGTAAGGTAAGAGGACTCTGCCATGAAAAACTGAGTTAGATAGAAGTATTCTTGTCATGGAAGACTGGATATCTAGATCATTGCATTACTATCACAGAGACATGTTGTGAAAAGAATGGCCATTATAGAATACAGGCTTATATTATGGATGTTGAGAGGCAGTATTACTACAGAGATGTATCTTCCAAATAGATAGACTTGGTATATGACAATCACATCATAATAGTATTGCTGAATATAGAAATATAGATCAAGTATGCATAATGAACTATCTTTTCCAACTTCTTAAGACTCTATAGGCAGATGTAGCTATTCATGTTATCTGATTAATAAACTAAATAAGTATAAAAAATATTGATAGTAAAATCTTTTTTGAGATTATATAGGAATGAAAACCAAATTTAAACAGACTTTATAAGTGGAATAAGAAGTGTTAGGTATATGACTCAAAAACTGATAAGCTTGAGAACCAAGCTTGAAAGAGGTGTTGGCTTGGTTTTGATGGCAAGAGCAATAGTATGAGAATTTTGTTATAACTTATATTTATATCTCTAAAAGCTAGTTTGTATATCTTTAACCTATTCTAAAGTTATAACTAAGTTCTTTTAGTAGTTTTTATAATATTTTACCAAGTTATATGACTGTGACATGTATGTAATATAATGTCACATCCTTTAACTAAGTCTAAAGAAAGAAATAAGAAAATTAAAGTATAAAAGAAAAAAAAATCATAAAAGATTAGAAAATAAAAAAAATTAAGTCTACTCAGAAGATTTCTGACAGATCTTAAATCCTATTGCTAGTGTTATAAGAGTTGAGTAAAATGTTACTTTTACTAAAATGCTAAATTTTAAAGAGAAAAGATCAGCAAACAAAATGTCATAGTATGCTTGAGCTCATATATTTTATTTTGATTTTCTTTTTATTTTATCTATTTTTCTTAATTTGATTTTTCATATAATATAAACATGAATATGGAAATCAACACTCCTAGAATAGGTTGGCCAATACTAGTACTAATAGCTCTAGAGCTATATTAGTATACTTAATTGTATCTTCCATTTTTTACATTGAAAAGATAGAAGTTCAGAGCAAAAACTCTTCTTGGGCTGACTAAGTTGAAGAATAGAAAACAAACAATTCACAAAGACTTATGCTATTTTATGCTAATCCAGAGGTAGGGAATAATACTACTTATAATGAGACTATAGGTATAGAGAATGCAAGGGCATCAATAATATAGACACAGACACATGTTGTTCACAAGATCTAGAGTCTTCTTCCATTCCATATATGAAAAATCAACTAGGTGAACTAAAATCTTGGAATGATGTTGTACTTCTGATTTCCTTATTTAGAACTAACAAATTTGTTATGATTGACTCCAACAACATTTCAATGTTACTTTTTAGAATGGCTAATTTCATTAGAAGCAGAGCTTTTCTTGGTCAAACCAAGAAAGATATTCTTACTATTACAGGATTTGGACAAGTAGCTTGGAATTTTATCTTGTCTATTTATGAGCTAGGATGAGATAACTTAAAGACTAATAATAATAATAAATCATTCTAACAGTATGTTTCTGCAAAGTTTATGCCAAAAACTCTGCAAGAAAATATCAACAAAAAGAAAGAAGTCAAAAATTCTGGAAAAAGAGTAGAAATTTCTAGGGTTTCTCTACTGATCCTATCAAAACCTAGTAAAAATGTTCTTGAGAAGTCTGAGTTCTACAAAGGTAAAGGTAAAGAGCTAGCCAAAAACACTAATGCATAGTGGACAATTATATGCTCAAATATTATTTTTGAATATCAAAGAAATTGTCAAAATCAAGAAAAACTTCCTCAATCTTTCAACCAACAAGATCAAAGAATTTCACAAGATTATTAACAGACAAGAAAAGAAAAACCTAATATCAATATGAATTTCAAGAGTCCATCTCAAAGACAGGTATTTGTTTCTATAAACCAGCTCAATTCTGCTAAATTCATAGTATTGTCTAATAAACATATATCTAATATTAATAGGGCTTTAAAAGATATCAAGTCTGACACAGTAGCTAATTTTATTCATGCATATCAACAAGGTCTTACTATTACAACTAATAAAGTGGCCTTACTCTCAATACTGAGCACTATTGAAAAGTATATCAAGAATATTGATGCTTTTGATTCAGAAGACATTATAGCTTCAAGACTTCCTCAGTCAAAGTCATATCTCAAGATTTTGGGTATTTCTTATCTCATTGAGGATACTAATACTTCTATTACTTCAGACATAGCTAAGAGAATTATCAAATCCACTTATATCTTCAACAATATTGTTCTTATATCAAAACTGAGAGTTATCAAAATGTTATTTAAATATGATATAGTAGTTGTTTAGGTCAATATCTGGGATGCTCAGAGTGGTATTAAAGCCAAGGGTCTAATCAATAGGTGCTTTAATATAGAAAGTTATATTACCACAGTTTGTAGAACAAACAAAAACCTAGGTGTTCTACAATGTAAAAATTATTGGAAATAGGGACATACTACTATCTTATATTGCACTCATGGATCATAGTGTGTTAAATACAACATTTCTCATAAATTCAAATATAATTGGCATTTTGCTTGATACTGTAAAGCAAATTTCAAAACAAATTCACTAAGATTTGAGACTAAGCAGGGAAAACCTTATTCTTATAGTTTCAAATATATCAATTATAAGGGTAACCATCAAGCTAATTCCAATATTTGTCTCTTTTGGAGGCACTATTTCAACAAGGAGTGGCATATCAAAAAATATCAGAAGCTTCATGAAAGGATGAGCAAATCAATTCACTTAGTTATGGATAAGACGAGTTTATGATTTTAAAAAATATTTGCTTATTTTTGCAGAATTTTCACAAGAGCAGAACTCTTACCAATATAATTCTTGAAAACAATAAAGAATTTGACATTCTCTTCATCCAAAAACCTTTTTGTATTAGAATTGCAAAATAGTAAACTTTATTTTAATTTATTTTCTATTTTCTAACTTAGGGTTAGGGTTTAGTGTGATATTACATGTTATGGTCACAAGATGTCACACATCAGTCATAGTCACATAATGCTATTGCAGTCACATTATGATCATATATCACAATAGAATATAGTAAAAAAGGTTCTGGAAGAAATAATGTTATAGTAATATATTATATATATGTTGATCTTAAGGCTTACACATGGTCATTTAGGGTAGGCTAAAGTAGTAGAGCATGGACCATGAGCTATTAGTATATAAAGTAGATAATCCTATACAGAGTTTTCTATTGAGTTCTCTTATATTAACCTAGTACAAGATTCTTCTTATTAACTAACCCTAAGGTCTTTAAGTTGTAATACCTTGGTTATTTATAGACAATCATCTAATGTCAATAACTGCTTAAAAGTCTTAACATATATCAACATTCAACTTTCTTATATGTATTTCTCTCTTAGAAGAGATATTTTTGATTACAGAAACATCAATTGTTTTTTTATTTTAATAATGGCAGTATATTCTTTATGATCAACATATACTCTGACAAATATTAATAAGCCTTAAATTATCTCAAGAATATAGAGGCTAATATCAGAAATGTCCTCACTATAGCTAGAGACTTCAATATCAGAGATAGAAATAGAAATTCTTTATATCTCTTTTATTCTTTTTATAGTGATTCTCTCATGGAGATTGCTAATTATTTTGAACTTAAATTATATTTTCCCATTTATCAAGTTTCTACTTGTTATGTTGATAATCATAATGATTCTAATTTTGTTATTAATCTTTTATTTCATTAACCAAACTCAGTTGAAATAAACAATCATTTTATTTTACTAGATTCTTGACATCCATCAAATCACACTCCTTTCATGGTCAATATATCTATTATAAAAGAAGTCATTTAAGAAAAAAGATGCACCATTATTAGAAATAACAAGAAAGAAGTAAACTTCATTTCAGAGCTTATAAATACTATGGAAAACATTAATATCTCAAGCATACCAGACAAAAAATCTCTTGAAACCATAGTCCAAGATTATGTAAGAATTTCTGAATCTATATGGTATAAATTCTCTTGATGTATAAATAATAATAAATGTTCTAAAGTATGGTAGAATAAGAAATGTTGAGATAAACTAACTAGATACAGATCCTTCAAGACACTTGAAGATTGGAAGGTTTTCAAAGAAGTCATTAAAAAGACCAAACACCTATTTTTTAACAATAAAATTCAAGAAATTACATTAAAAAACAGAAGACCTTAGAACTAGGTCAAAGAGTATAAATTGCTAGCTATTAAAGCATTGCAATACAATGGACATTCTTGCATTGAACTTGACAATTTTTAGCAGGCTTTACATTTTATGTTCAACTCAGCACAAAATTGTCAAATTGATAAGTCTTTTGGACAAAATTCTATCAAAATCTATTATGGAATAACTGTCTTTTCCTAAGAAAGAATTCAAGAATACCATTCATAATTACAACAATTTATCCTCTCTAGACCTGGATCATATTTCATGGAAGCATCTCAAAGTTGTAATTGAAGATGATAAATGCCTTCTTAATATTATCTATCAAGATTGCAGAAAGTAGACTTAGTTTCCTTTTATTTTCTTTCTCATTTTTATTTTCTTTTTGATTTATTTTTTATTTTTCTATTTTTAGAACTCTGGGGTTAGGGTTAGAAGTGATTGATCACACTGTCACATCTGTCACATCTGATAGTGTGGTCACAACATTAATCACAGGACTTAAGAGAAGAAAGTAAAAGGTTCTGGAACAAAGTGACATCATACAATATGGATACCATATGTTAGCCTCATGCTTAATACATGGTCATTTAGGGTAGGGTGCACAGTATCTAGCATGGACCATCTGTGAAAGTATATAAGGTAGACTATTTTATAAAGAGCTCTTTATTGAGTTCTCTTGTATTTACTCTAATACAAGAGTTTGTTCTTTTATTCCACTCTAAGGATTTAAGATCATAACATTATCAATATTGCTGATACATGCATTGATTAGCTAACACACTTCAAGACATCTTCATCTATTATTATCCCTAAGCCCAACAAAATGACTTACAGCTCTCCTAAAATTTTTCATCCAATTGTTCTCTTTAATACTTTGAGAAAACTTATTGAAAAAGTCATTGGCAAAAGACTTCAATACCAATCTATTATATCAAATTTTATTCACTCTCATTAATTAGGAGGTTTAAAACAATGTTTTACTATTAATACAGGTGTTTTTCTCATATTCATTCAAGATAGGTCAAGAGTCTTCAAACAAGCATATTAGCCTTTGATATTGCCCAATTTTTCCCATTGCTTAATTACCAACTTCTTTCTTTAATTCTAGACAAAGCTGGTTTTGATTCTAAAATCTTGACTTTCTTTTCTAATTATTTAATTAGTAGGAAAACTCAATACTTGTAGAATATCTTTTGTTCTCTCTTTTTCAGTATAGACATAAGTATATGACAAGGTTCTGCCTTCTATCCTTTTTACTCTTTATATTTCATCCATTTTTCATATTTTTGAAAAAAAAACTAAAAATATCAATGTTCCCGTCTCATTTCTTTCTTTTGTAGACAATGGACTTTTCATCTTACAAGATAAAACATTTGATAAAACTAATGCTATTCTTTTCTGTAGTTATAATATTATCACTTTGCTCTTTGGACTTGCCATTAAATATGGAAAATCTGAAGTTTTCCTTTTTTCAAGATCACATAGAAACTTCAACCCTTCTTTTGTTGACCTCAGTTCATTAGGAGGCTGTATTCTTTGACCTAAAGATATCTGGAGATACCTCAGTTTTATATTCAACAGAAAACTATCTTTTTATTAATATATTAGCTTGTACTTTAACAAAGCTCTTTCTACTATTAAGAGTATGAAAATGTTGGAAAACTCAACTCAGAAACTACTTTCCCATTAAAAATGGCTTCTCTATAGAATGTGTATTCTTCTTATTGCTATTACAACTCAAAGACCTTAAAGTTGATTAATGAATAGAATCTTGTGTTAGGATTAATACAAGAGAACTTAATAGAGAACTCTGTACAGGATTGTCTATCTTATATACTAAAACCCCATGGTTCATACTACTACTACTTTAGCCTACCCTAAATAACTATATGTAAGCCTTAAGATCAACATATGTTAAACATGCTGTATAATGTCATCTTTCTAGAGCCTTCTATATTCTTTTATTGCTACTATCTGACTTGTGACTGCGACTGTGACATTGTGACATTGTGACCATTATGTCATGCTAAATCCTAACCCCAGTCCACAGAATAGAAACTAAAAGAAACAAAAAGAAAAGAAAAACAAAATAAGAAGAAAATTAAAAGAAACTTGGGTTCAAACTTCATAAGTCTGATAATTGAACTCTTGTTATATGCCAAGTTCACCTGCTTGGAAAATACATCTCTGCAGTGATACTGCTTTATCAATACCTAATCTACAAGCTTATCTTCCTTACAACATGCTTTTATGACAGTAATGCAACTATCTGGATATTTTGTCTTCTATGATAGGGATACTTCTATCCAACTTGGTCTTCTATAGCAGAGTCATAATCCTGTCAGTATTCTATCACTGAAACCTCCACTCAGTGCAATAAGGGCTATACAATTAAAACTCCAAGCATCTTCTATAGTATATACTTGTATATAAGACTAGTAGTTATACTGTAATTCACTAGTCTGATAATCAACAAATGTTAGAGTTAAAAACAATAGACTCTAACTATTTTATTTTATTTTTTATTTTTTACTTTGGAAACTTAGAGTTAGGGTTGAGTATAATATTATAGTCACAAACTGTCATATAACATGACTTGGTGTCACACACCAGTCACAGGTCACATGATCACATATCATAAAGGAAAGATGTAGAAGATTCTGGAAGGATGATGTCATACAGCATGTAGAACACATGCTGATCTTAAGACAAATATATAACTGTTTAGGATAGGATAAAAGTAGTATAGCATGGACCATGGGTTTTAGGATATAAGGTAGACAGTCTTGTACAGAGTTCTCTATTGAGTTCTCTTGTGTAAAATCTTATACAAGGTTTCTTTTCTTAACCCACTCTTGTCAGAGTTGAAAACAATAGACTTAGTTTATTTTATTTTCCTTTTTATTTTTATTTATTTTTTATTGTTGACCAAAGGTAAAGAAGACAAAAATATGATATGTCACACTCATACAAGTCATATGCTCATGTGACACAATAGAACAATATAAAAGATTCTAGAGAAAATGATGTCATATAGTATAGATAACACATAGTCATTAGGCTAAAGGAGTGTAGTATGAACCATTGGTAGTTGGTATATAAGGTAGATGTTTGTACCTAGAAACTCTATTGAGTTCTCTTGTATTACTCAATACAAGAGTGTGTCTTTTGTTTTAATATATAAGTCTAAGTCATAATAAATTTAAGGTCTTGAGATTGTAATAACAAAGATAATCCTTATTGAACTTGATCTCCAGTATTCAATGGTGATATACCAATCAGTACTCACTTCCATCTTGGACTTCTTTTTCTTATCTGAAGTTGCAACCATATAGTAGATAGACAGTATAATATATAAGCTAAAGCTGAAGCCAAGGTTATTTTACAAGTCCACACATCTTCAAGCCAATCTTGTAGACTTTCATCTCTGGTATGAACTGTGTCTGACAACTCCAGAGATTTTTTTTGTAGTTCTTTAAAAACACTCCTCATCTACTCAAAGAACTCAGAAAAATACAATGGAGAGCTGCTATATAGATCACAGATGCTTTTTATACATCATCTACTTGGGAAATTGAGGCTATTACTAGACTCATTCCTATTTATCTACATATTTAAAAGATCAGTGATAGACATCAAATTTATATCTCATTCCTGCTGACAAATCACATGATTAACTTACTTCTAGAGAACAGACATGCTAAAAATTCTCTTACACATTGCCTATCTTTGAAAAATATGACAATCAAGCAATAGTAAAAAATCAAGAGTTTTATAGTAGATGCCAATAATTGTCTTAATGGAATTTTTCCTTCTCTTAATTATGAATTCTCTTCTGGTTTTAGACTTATTGACAATTTTCCTAGTTACTTTTCTCTTCATTGAGCAAACTGCAAAGATAAAGAAAGCTATAAAGCTCATCTTTGTAAACTTAATGAAATCTTTCAGAACTCTATATTAAATCTCAATTGTCATTATCTCTGATGTAAGTACTAAGAATAATGTTGCTATATCTATATCATATGTTCATTTGCATTCTAATAGTATCAAAACCATTCACTATACTATTAACATTACATCAACCAAGAATGAATGATTTGCTATCAGATTGGATTAAATACTTTGGTTACTTAAACTCTCTATATGCAAGAGCTACTAGAGCTATTATAAATTATGCCACTATAGAAGAATATTGCCTGAGATTTTTCCCAAGAGAAAACTTCAGTTGCTTATGTAGATTATATCCAATCAAAACATAACATATCCTTTATGATTGTAGAAGATATAACAAATATTAGAATTTATGTAGGACTTTATTAGACTACTTTATTTACTCAGTAGTTTTCTTATTATTTTTTAGTTAGTCCTTTATATAAGTAGTTACAAAGTAGCTACCACAATCTGCCACTATACCTCATGTAATAAATTTTTGATTCTTTTTTTAAAAAAAGAGGTATGTGATCATAGTCATATAACATATCATATAACAACTATATCATAGGTCTAGAATATTGTAGAAAGAACCAGAAGAAATAACATCAAGATATATATATATAGCATATTAACCTTATGGTATACTTATGGATGATGTATAAACCTTAGAGTAGAGTTATTTATTGTTAGCATGGACTATATGTAAGTAGTATATATAGTATAGGAATGCATTGGAGACTTCTTGTCAAGTTCTCTTGTGATCTCTATAAGATATTTCACTCATAAGTTTACTTAGTGTACTATTAATTGTCTTGGTTAGTGGTTGCCACAACATAAAATTCTATCTGAAAATTCATATACTAATAGTTTTTTTAGCTAAACTATTAAAATCTTTTATTCTTCCTACTATTCCAGTGCTATTACCACTTGTTGAGAGTGAATTCTATAATTCTTCTGCTCAAAGACTAGTTATTAAAATTGTTTATTACAAGTCTTTCAACTTGGTTTTTGAAATCAATAGGAGTACTTATTGATAATAGGATAGAATTTCTTATAGACTTAAAAATCATACTATAATGGCTATTGAAGAAGAATATTAAAAGAACATGTGATATTTCTCTATTGAGATTGATAAAATAGAATGTTAGAGTCAAAGATGGTAGACTTTGTTTTATTTTATTTCTTTCTTATTTTTATTTTATTTTCTTATTTTAAGAGCTAGAATTATCTAGTATAATATTATATATAACTGTCACAGCTGTTACAAGCTGGTTATAAATGTTATAATTATAAGATTGAAGACAATGGACTTAACATTTTTATTTTTTTTCTTTGAATTTCATTTTCATTTTTATTTATATTTCATTTTGAAACTTAGAGTTAGGGTTTAGTATAATATCACAGTCATAGTTACAAAGAAATATGATTGAAGATTCTAAAAGAAAACAATGTTACTACAATGTGTTTAATATATGTTGACCTTATAGATAATATATAGTATTACAAACTTAAGACCTTAAGGTTGGTTAAAAGAAGAAATCTTGTATAGGATTTATACAAGAGAACTTAATAGGAAGTTCCATACAGGATTATCTTTCTTATATACTAAAGGCTAATAGCCTGTGCCTACTACTTTAGCCTATCCTAATAACTATATGTTTGTCTTAAAATCAATATATATATATCATGTTGTCCTTTTTAGATCTTTTCACAATGTTCTGTGTGTCATGTCACATGATACTGACCTATGATATCATACTAACTCCTAATCTCCAAAATAAAATAAAAATAAAAGTAAAAGTAAAAAGACCATGAAAAAAAATAGAGTCCACCATCTTTAATTCTGATACACAGCCTTTAGAGTAGGCTAATGGAACTGTAGCATGGACTAATAGTCTAGCATATATAAGATAGATAGTTTTGTACTAGGAACTTTATTGAGTTCTCTTATGTTTACAAGGTTCTTTTTATTAACCAAACTCTAAGGTTTTTGAGTTTTAACAATGTTAATCTTATATAGTATACATAGTCTTTAGAGTAGATTAGTAATAGTCTTATATAGACTATTAGCTAGTATATATAAGATAAACATTTTGTACTAAGAACTTTATTGAGTTCTTTTATATAAATCTTATATAAAGTTTTTCTTTTAACTAGTCACTAAGTCTTAAGTCATAATATAGAAGCCTTGGAATCTAAGACTCTAGTAGAAGTAATAAAGAGAGTAGATTAGGTGATGTGAAAAAAGAAAATGATTGAGAAGTACAAGACTTTAATAGAAGCTAATATTACAACTTAAACCTCAAAGTATTAAGGTAAAAGAGGAATCTTATATTAAGTTAACACAATAAAACTCAATAGAGTTCCAAATACAAGCTATTCTACCTTATATACTATAGACTATAGTCTGTGTGCATACTATAACTAACTTATTCTAAAGTTTATATACTTTTCATAAGGTCAACATATTATTACCATGCTATATAATATTATCTATTCTAAAACCTTCTAGATGTTGTGACAACTACTAACTAAGATAGTCAATAGTGTACTAAGTAGTCTTATAATTACAAGAGTCTTATGGGAATCACAAGAGAACTCAACAAGAAGTCTCTGATATATTGCTATCCTATTTATATTATAGATATATAGTTTGTGCTAGTAATAAATTAAAGATCCTATAAATATTGACTTATCCTTTTGGTTCCAGTTACAGATGTCACTAGACATAGCTCTCACAATGAGAATTAACTACTCAGCCTTGCAAGATTTGCAAATCCTACCTCTTAAGAAGTCTATCACTAAACCTTGCATTCTAGCAACAGTATAATACTCACTAGTCCTATGGTATACACCAAGAACTCCAGTGTTTGCCATATAGTATTTTACTATTACATAGTCACAAAGTTAAGATATTTGTACTTAGAGGAAATTGAACTCTTAACTTATTAAATACTCATTCAAGTGTTCTTACTAGATCTTCAGTAATTGAAACTACTAGACTATTAGAGCCTTATACTAAGTCCTAATTCTAAGTCCAAAAATAAGAAAATAAGTGAAAATAAAAATAAAAATAAGAAAGAAATAAAAATAATTAAAGTTTACTGTTTTTAATTCTGATATCTCTTTTATTGTAAATTGTTTTACCTTATGTTTTACAAATGTTTACCTCATGACAGACATGTCTTGTATATATATTAGGATATCAGAATTAAAGACAGTGAGCTTTGTTTCTATTTTATTTTTATCTCTTATTTTTATTATTATTATTTATTTTCTTATCTAAGACTTCAAGTTAGGGTTATAGTGTAATGTTACAAATGACTGTCACAACTATCACAAGATGGTCACATATTTCACAATCATAGTTATAAAATTATATGACATAGAGAAAGTTATAAAAGATTTTGGAGTAGATGATATTATATAGTATAACAACAATATGTTGGCCTTATAGAAAGCATATGGACTTTAGGGTAGGTTAGTTGTAGTATTCACATAGACTACAGCCTGAAGTATATAAGATAGACTAGTTTGTAATAAAAACTCTATCAAATTTTCTTGTATTAACCCAATACAAGATTTTTCTTTCATCTCAATACTTTGAGACTTAAGTTGTAACATAGGGTTTGTTTTATTTATTTATGACTCATAATTACTGTGCATTATGTTCTCCTCATGTAGTATTAGTTAGTATCTCATATAATAGTGAAAGCTTTCTCATATTCTCCTTATGTTTTCTTATTTCACCTTACCAATTGATCATATTCTTCATTCTTATTTAAGTCTTTGCTTAGGTTGTAACCTGAGCCAAGCTTAAGATCATAATATTTGGTAAAGTATTATCAAGCTTACTTTGCAAAAGAAGAGTACATTATGGTTAGACTACTAGAACATCATAATAGCTAGGCTACTGAACAAACAAGACAAATAGTACCAGATAGGAAGTCACTGGTATTGAGGCACTAGAAGAGATACTAGGATTATTGAAAATCACTAAAGAAGAAATTTTGGAAGGAAATATAACAACAGAGATAACATTAAGCAACATGTCAAGAGCATAGATACAGGTAGTACTAGCAGAGACCATACTAGAGATAATAACACTAAAGAGCATAGTTCTAGATCTAGGATGGTTTGATGAAGACTGGAAGAAATTTGAAGACTAGTAAAGAGACATGTAATTGTTTTTTAAAAGCAATAGAGTTATAGTCACAAATGACAAGATCACTACAATATTAGCTCAACTTAGAGGAAATATAGCTAGTATTTATACCCAGAAAAAGATTGACCAGATATAAAATTACAATGGTACCCAGGATTGGAATAACTTTGTAGAAAATATCAAGATATCATTGAGCAAGCAAAGCAGCAGATGCTGAGTAGAAGATTAAAATATTTAGACAAGGAAAGAAGTATATCACAAATTTTATAATCAAATTTGAAGTATTAACTATGCAGGCTAATCCTAAACAATATATTTGTTGAAGAAGAATGTTAGGTGCAATATAATCAGGACAATACTAGAGTATCCACCTATAACTATATCAATATCACTCAAAGAGTAGAAGACAGCAATTACATTGGTTGGATAAGAATATAAATCTACAGAAGGTAGACAAGATTATAGAATAGAATTAGGAATCACTTACAGAAGAAGAGAATTATCCATGGATATTGGAAAAGTCAAAGACAACTATGATGAAGATAGGAAGCCCATCATATACTAAGTCTACCTGTCTCAAAGACCATTCTCTACAATGATAATGTCTTATACAATCACTAACAAAAGCCTGTCTTCTATGATAACTATATTTTCTGCAAAATGTTTCTATGGTAGTGGTACAATTAGTTCTGAGCCACTTGAGTACTTGGTCTTCTATGCTAGAGATATTTCTATTGAACTTGATCCTTCACAATGGAGTTTCCCTACTAATCCCTTTCAGTATCTTATTACTAAAACCTCTACTTGGGACCATACACTAAAACCCCTGAACATCTCTTATTATTCTTCCTTATATATAAGACTAGTAGTGTTAGATATGGTTCACACCTCATTATTCAAGATCTGATAAGATATCTTGGAAGTCCAAACTAAGTCAGTTGTATATTATCCAAGAATATAGAAGATGGATTTGGAATGGCCTTTAGCTTGTATACTACAACTTATAAAGGTATATGAATTGCATATTTTAGAAGAGAACTTGGGAAACTTAGAGTTTTTGGAGTATTGGAAAGTGGTAAGATGTTGTTGCCAACACCAGAAGAGAGTATTAGTTTTGGTTGATTTTTAGGATAAAGCTAATACAGTATAACTAATAGTTTATATACTAGGTATACTACTTAGGATAGTTATCTGGAATAGAGACTATTAAGCAAGTTACCAGTGATTCTCAGATATTGGAAATAGAAGTCCATAAAGTTTGGCAAAGAACTAGCAAGAATATCCAAAAGGAAATAGAGCTTAGAGAGTGTAGATGAGGAAGTTATCCATAATTATGAGGTGAATGGCCAGAATGGGATGTGACAAGTAGTCATACTGTAATTTACTAGTCTAATAATTAATTGTTAAGACTTAAGCTCAAGAGTAAGAGTGAAAGAATTATCCTTGTATTGGGTAATACAAGAGAACTCAATTGAGTTTCAGTTACAAAGTGTCTACCTTATATACACTTGGCTAATGGTCCATGCTATACTAAACCTAGCTTACTCTAAAGAATATATATACTATATACTGTTAATATATAGTATGTATGATATTATTATTCTAGACCTTTCTATGATGTTCAATACATGTGATAGATGTGTGACACCATATCACATTGTATGATATTATACTAAACTCTAGTTCTAAGTTCAAAAAATAAAATAAA
>Ga0157364_1003168_pt1 | contig 15843 bp, 20 predicted proteins | sample AttsexASBM2_FD_111476 | JGI IMG/M metagenome (GOLD analysis project Ga0157364, IMG submission 111476) | Fungus gardens microbial communities from leaf cutter ant in Ribeirão Preto, State of São Paulo, Brazil - Atta sexdens ASBM2 | ecosystem: Host-associated > Fungi > Mycelium > Unclassified ...
ACAACACACCAATTAGTACTCACTTCCACTTGGACTTTCTCTCATTCATCTGAAGTTGCGACCACGCGGCAGACAGATGGTGCAGCACATAAGCTGAAGCCAAGGTCATTCCACAAGTCTGCTCATCTCTGAGTCCATTCTGCAGACTTCCACTCTGGTGTGAACTGTGTCTAACATGTATCCAACACTAGTATTGAGAATAATGTAGTGAGAATAATGTAGTGACATCTATCACACATATCTATGTACATGACAAATCCATCATCAAAACTATCTATCACATGGTAAACATTACATCCACAGAAGCTGAATTATTTGCCATTAGATATGGTATCAACCAAGCTGCCATTAGATATGGTATCAACCAAGCTACCATTATATCTAGTATTTCAAAAATCATCATCATTGCAGACTCTATTCATACTACAAGAAGAATTTTTGATTCTTCATCACATCTGTTATATGCAGCAGCAATTTCAACTGAGCTTAGAAAATTCTTCACCAAAAATTACCATAATTCAATTGAATTTTGGGAATGTCCTAGCCATTGCAAATAGTCTTTTCATAAAGTCGTTGATAAAGAAACCAAAAAATTCCATCCTCATCCTCAGTATCCTTGCAAGTCATCATAAGACTTTAGCAAGAAAAGCAAGTGTGACAATATTCTTTCCACATGGAAAATGACTTTTCAGGCATCAGACAAAAAGGGAAATCATTTTCATGAGCTTCTTGATGATAATAATAAACCTTTAGAATCAACATATTCTAAAGGGAGAACATGGCTCAAGTACTTTAGGCACTCAAATTCACTATGTACGAGAGTAACCAGAGCTATAGTAAATCATACTCTGATTGGTGAGTACAGGTTGAGATTCCTCCCTCAGGAAGATTTCAAGTATCTATGTAGCAATTATCCCATCTGTTGTGGCAACCACTAAACACAAAGTCCAATAGCGTCACTACAAGTAAATCTCTCAGTAGGGATATCTAGTGGGGAACACAAGTTGTATATTCACAAGAGAACTTGACAAGGAACCACAACAGTATTCTACCTACTATTTATATAAAGTATTCATGGTCCATGCTACGACTGTGCATTATCCTATCCTAATGTCCATGCCCTGTCCTCATGTCCATTACTCATCTTCCATGTGTCTTCCTCAAGGCAACCATGCCATGTCCATGTACCCTGACATCATACTCTTTAATCTCCGTCATACATGCGTGCACCATATATACACTATGAGAAACTTATGTCCCTTGACGTTACTTCATCTCTAGACTCTTTCTGATCCTTCTAGACCCTAGATCTTTTTAGACCACTCTAAACCACTCTAGGCTTATGACATCATATCATGTGACTTCCCAGTCACATGCCCTTCTCTCTCTTGTTGTAGACTAATAATAATACTACTACTATATCTTATCTAACCCTAATTCTAAAGTCTGTCCACACTTTTGTCTTATAATACCATCAAAACTAGGTGTTATATCCTCTATAATTGTAAAAGATATAATGAGTATTGGAATCCAAGGAGGGATACAATAAGTCATTTTACTCTCTTTTTGGAATTTAAAAGTAGTGCTTTTTTGTTTGGAGAAAACATTACTTGATCAATAAAAAAAATTTTAAATCAACAATTTATTACATGGGGCACAAAGACAAACTGTGGTAGCTACATCGTAACTATGTACAAAGCAACCAAACAAACATGTGAATATGAAAAAGAAAGAAAGACAAAGACAAAGAGAAAGAAAAGGAGAATAAAATAAAATAAAATAAAATGAGAGAAAAAGAGAACATAAGAGACTAGTTATGAGATCAACTCATAACATATGAATAAGTGCTATTCTACAAAAGTAAAAGCACTAGAATTTAGTTCCAAGAACATAACAAAATGACTAATGAAATCCCTTTGCGGATTCCAATATCCGTTAAACCTCTTATACTCATGAAGAATGTGCTGTCTTGATTCAATTGGATATGACCCACATAGACATTTAAATTCCTCCCTAGAGAAGAATCTAAGTCTATATTCTCTCATCGGAGCGTGATCTGTAATTGCCTTTGAAGCTCTAGCACACAAAGAGTTAAAATGACTGAAAAATTTCAACCAAGCTCCTACTTTGATGTACAACAGTTCAATAATATTGTCATCGCCATCAAGTAAGTTGAGAAATTGGCTTTCTTTGAGATCTGATGTCTGGAACATTATTTTCCATCTATTTGATATATTATCACATTCTCTTTTTACTGAAGTCTCATAACATCTTGCATGGAAAGAGGGGTGTAGGATTGAAAGATTTTGTCTCTTTATCAACAGCTTTGTGCAGGACCCAATTACTTTGACTAGAGCACTCCTAGAATTTGATGGAGTTATCCTGATGATGTGAGAAAAAGAACTGAAGTTCTTTAAGTATAGTGGCAATGTGAACTTGAAAAGAGTAGATAAAAGGATAAAAAATTCTTTTAGCCATGTGAATAGAACCAGTGACAACAATGATTTTTGAAATATCACTAAGATTAGAGGCTTGGTTAGTCCCGCACCTAATAGTGAACATTTCTACTTCTGAACTTATGATGTGGACTACATAATATAGTGTTTTGATAAGAGGTTTGTTGTGCACATGTGTATATGATATGGACATAGCGATATCATTTTTGATACTAGCATCTGTGATAACAAGAGCACATGAAGGATCGCTTGAGGATTTGATAGTCATTTTGTCAAGTTGTTAAATGCACAATTTTGTCAAAGATGAGAGCAGTGAACTTAATTTATTTTCCTTTTCTTTTCTATTTTCATTTTTCTTTTGATTCTCTTTTCTATTTTCTATTTTTAGAACTAAGGTTAAGGTTAGAGTGACAAGATCACACTGTTACACATCATGTCAAGATCATTGACAGTGGACTTGATTTTTATTTTTACTGTTCATTTTATTTCTTATTTTATTTTTCTTTTTTCTTTTTCTTTTTTATTTTCTATTTTTGGAACAACTCGGGTTAGGGGTTATCAGTCACGCTGTCACATCAGTCACAAATTGATAGCGTAGTCACAAGACTGATCATGGGACTTAGAAGAATGAAGTAGAAGATTCTAGAACAAAGTGACATCATACAGCATGGACAACACATGCTAACCTCATGTAATACTCATGGTCATTTAGGGTAGGGTGCACAGTAGTTAGCATGGACCATGAGTACTAGTATATAAGGTAGACTACTTTGTACTAGGAATTCTATCGAGTTCTCTTGTGTCACTTAATACAAGAGTTAATTCTTTGCTTAACACTTTGAGCATTGAATCATAACATATCGGTTACATTAGATGACATAGTCACAAGTTACATAATGCATGGAAGAATATAGAAAGTTCTGGAAAGATAATGCCATACAACATGTGCAATACATGTTGACCTTAAGGCTAACACATGGCTGTTTAGAGTAGGTTAGAAGTAGCTAGCATGGACCATGTATATTTAGTATATAAGATAGACTATCTTGTACAGAACTCTCTGTCGAGTTCTCTTGCGTTAACCCAATACAAGGTTTTTCTTATTGACCTACTCTAAGGTTTTTGAGTTGTAACAAATTTCATGTTATTGTCTTTTCCTATATAAATTGAAAGAAAATTGATCTGAAAAATTGTCAATAACTCTGTTTCCTGGAGCAAACTCTAGATAAAGAGGGGAAAAGAAAGGAAAAACCTCATTAAACCTATTGTCCATGTCTACAACATGACCTTTAACAAGCTCACATTGACATTTTGTGAAAGACCCAAGTGAAAACGAGTGTTGAGGAATCAATGGAAATGATGATGAACTTATCAGTTCCATAAGAGAACAAATGATATAGTTGGGAGGTAGTGAATGTGTTCTAAGCTGAGATCTTCCATCTAGTTTCTGCAGATGAAGGTCGATGGGAATAAGACCCACAATAGCTTCTATATCCAGTGTAGGCAATGTTTTGAATGCTCCTAATATCTATAGAGCAGCTCTTCTTTGCATTTTCCCAAGCATCTTCAATAGATATGATAGAGATGCGCGATTATAGTACCAAAGTTGAAAGCTGTAAAGTGTGATGGAAAGAACACAACTTTGACAAAGGAGATGTTTCTGATTAAGAATTAATCCATGATTTGAATTGCCAAGTATCTTTATACACTTGACCATAGACATCACTTTGTTCGAATAAAAATTGATATGTTGATAAAAGGTCAATTTCCTGTCAAAAATGAATTCCAAGTACTTCTACAATTCCTTGGAGTAAAGAATGGGTCCTTCAATGAGGGAAAGATCAAGGGGAAGAGGATTGAAACTCCCTTGGGACCTATTAAAATGAAAGACTTCAGTTTTTGAATATTCAACTATAAGTCTGAATTTTGAAAAAAGGATCATCACTATATTATAACTATAAAAGAGACAGAAATTGAAAATTGAAAATTGAAAATGATTTGCTCTGCAATAAAAGGAGACCATCATCTACAAACAAAAGAATAGAAATCGGAATTTTTAAGATTTTTAGACACTTTTCTAAAATGTAAAAGAAAGATAACAGATAAAAAGCTGACAAAATAGGAGATAGAACTGAACCTTGGCCCATCCCAACATTAACATTTAAAGAAGAAGAGATGAAACCATTCCAAAAGTAATTCATTTTTCTCCTAATTAAATAATTTGAGAAAAAATTAGCAATATGGAAATCAAAGCCCACTTTTCTCAAAATAAAAGTAAGGAAATAGTAGTTGAGAGAAGGAAAGAATTGGGCGATGTCAAACGCTAAGGTACTAGTTAAGAGGTTCTTGACCCAACCTGAGCAAATAATATATGTTAACACAACACCAGCATCAGTTATAGATTTGAATTTCAAACCCCCTAATTAACTTGGATATATGAAAGAATTTGATACAATATGGAATTGAAGTCTGTTGCCAATGACTTTTTCGATAAGTTTGCTGACAGTATTGAGCAAGATGATGGGCCTAAATGATTTAGAATTGTCATAGAATGTTTGATTGGGTTTGGGAATAACAACTATAGTTGATTTTTTGAAGTGAGATAGCCAATAGCCTAGATCAATGCACAAATTAGCAATCCTTATTATATTGATCAAACACTCATTATTTTGTAGAATGAGCTTGAGATGACTCCATGACAATTTATCTAGACCCAGAGAAGAAGAATTATTGCAACTAGAGATTGTGATCTTGAACTCTTCTTTGGAAAAAGGATTCCATAGCAAAGGTAATATAGAGTCAATTTTGTCAAGGATGCTGATATTGACACTACAATGTAAAGCAGTGTTGAATGAAAGATGTAAAGCTTGCCACAAATCATCAATATTCAAGCATGGTTGATCATTGTATTTAATAGCTTCAATTGCTGGAAGTTTTCATTTGTTGACCCACTTCATAAGTTCCCAAGGTCCTCATCTTTTGTTAGCAATTTCTTGTATCTTGTTATTGAAGAAAGTACATTTAGTGATTTTGACTGTATTTTGGAAAGATTTCCAGTCCTTAAGATTTCTTGATGACCTATACTTCATTAGACTCTTATTACAGTCCTTATTCCACCAGCTCTTTGAATGCTTTGTGATATTGATGGACTTGGAGTTTCTTTTCTATGCACTGTTATGATCTAAAGTCCTGAGAGTGGGACAGAAGAACAACTCTTGTATTAAGTAACACAAGAGAACTCGATAGAGATCCCTTTACAAACTAGTTTACCTTTTATACTACTACCGATGGTCCATGCTCACTACTGTGCACCCTACCCTAAATGACCATGTGTAGAATATGAGGTCAACATGTAGTATCCATGTTGTATGATATCATTTGTTCTAGAACCTTTTGCTTCATCCTCTCAAGTCTCATGACCAATATTGTGACCACACTATCAGATTGTGACTGATGCGACAGTGTGACCAATCACTTCTGACCCTAACCCTAACTGTTCTAAAAATAGAAAATCAAAAGTAAATAAAAATAAAAATAAAAATAAGAAAGAAAAATAAAATAAACAAAGTCCACTTCTTGTGATCTTGACATGTATGTTCAACTGAGTTAGCAAAGGAGTTGACAGCATTTTCAAGTCAATTAGAGTCTGACAGATTGGAGGTATCAAGCTCTTTGAAAGAATTAGTAATAACTTTGATAAACACTACTTCTTCTTCACTATTCTTGACAATTGATTGTTTAGAAAAGTTTACAAACTCCTCTACAATGGGTATACTGATAGTGAGGAGAGCATGGTCAGATATAAGACGCCATTTCAGATAAATTGTGTGATTGTTAAGTTCCAATAACCCACTTCATAAAAACATGAGGTTAATGACCAAATTTATATTGTTAGGATTATCCGAATATCTAGTTGGAACTTGGTTAGTAGGCATTGACAAGTCAAGATTGAACAAATCAGCAATAATAATGAGATCATCACTAATAGACAAATGGTGAGGAAATAAAAGGTTCTAACAATTATCCTAAATGTTAAAGTCCCTAGTCATAATGAGAAGATTACATATATTTGCTTCAGTATCCTTCAGGCAGAGTGAGAAGAATTGGAATATACATTCATAATCCAGAAAATATTGTTATTGTTGAAAAAAGAAATGGAAAGAATATCCCTGTGGTTAAAAATGTCTTTACTAAGCAAAAATCGAAAAGAGGATAGTCTAATGTTAACATAGATAATGACTCTTGGATAGTTGTTCTCCACATCAGATTCTCTGGCAAAGGTAAGCTAGTTTGGATAGTTGGTAACACCAATGAGAGGGATACCTTCACAATTCTTCAAACTGGGAATAGACCCAATTGTTGTCCATAAAGATTCTTGGATGAAGATGATGTCAAAATCATGATTGACTTCAAGGATGGTATTGATAATGATGTTGTTTTTCCTGACATTTTGCGAAAATATCTTGAAGTCTTTTAACATCATATCGCATTGCCATTCACAGTTGAACGAATTGAATTCTTTCAGTTCCTCTGAAGTTTAGCATATTCTTTTGTATGTCATTTCCAGAATGGACATTCAGATGAGTCAGCTTGGTGGTTACCTTTACAATTCAAACACTTGAAAGAGTACAGGCATGGTTCCCCTTTTTTTGTTTCTAATCTAGGGAGATTAATTTTGTTGTTAGCTTTGCAGCACCATGCAAAATGACAATGATGAATTGTTTGATGAGGGCCATTGCACTTAACACATTTAGCTCTCTGGATGCAGTATACACCAGCTGTATAACCCCATTTCCAGCAGTTTTTACACTGCAGAACACCAGGGTTCATATTCACTCCACAAACAGTGACAATTGAACTTCCAACATTGAATCACCTGTTAATAATTGTTTTGGCTTTAGAGCCATTTTGCGTATCCCATATGTCAATCCAAATGATAGACATATCCAATTTTGGAGAGACCTTAATAATTCTAGGCTTAGACACAAGAATGATATCATTGAAAATGTAATTATTTTTAAGGATTTTTTCAACATTATCAGATGACATTTGTGTATTCAATTGATCTGTAAGATAGAGAATTCCTACAATCTTGAGGTAGGATTTTGATTGAGGGAGTCTTGGAGAAGAAATTTGATCTGCTTCTATATACAACATGTTCTTGACATATTTTTCAACTTCTTGGAGATCTGAAGAGTTAGCAACATTATTGGTTGAAATAATAATACTTTTGTCTTCAACACAAATGAAGTCCACCATCACTTTCGATTTAATGTTATTGAGAGCACAATTGATGTTGATTATATGCATGCTTGCCTCTTTGAGGAATTTATTTACCATCTCGTTATTTATCGGAATGATAATTTGTTTGCAGGAGAAACCCCTCATAGTCATATTGATATGTGGCCTAGGTTTGTTGTTGTTGCTACTGATGATCTTTTGCACCTGATCAATTTTCTTGTTTTGAAGATGTGGGAATATTTCCTTAATCTTCAAGATATCCAATGTAATATTAGTTGTGTTAGACTTGGCTAATGCTTGAGCATAAGACTTCTTCTGAGGATGGTTTGAGTTTTTCTTGAAAAATTTTGAGATTTCATTGACCTCTTTAGACAACTTTGCCGGAATTGGAGAGGGAAGAGGTAAGACATAAGTGGCCTTAACTGTTTCTTTGCCTTTGCCATTGACCAGTGTCTTATTAACATTGGAGTTAAACTTTGACTTTAAACTTTGACTTGACTTTGTTTCTAAACGACATCCTAGAGTCGTCAATGTAAAGACCATCCCAATGGGATTCATAGATGGCAGAAATGAATTCCCAGGCCACCTTACCAACACTCTTGAGATCTTTGACACTATTAGCCTTATCCTCATTAATAGACTTACCAAGAATGTATTTTCATATCCTGGTGAGAGAATCTTTAATGATCTTAGCATCCGATACCAAGTATTCCATAGATCCATGCAAAGAAATAGCACAGAAGTTGCCATTCCAAGACTCTGGATCTAGAGCCTGATCAATGTCGTAGTTCAATTGTATGTTGACCATGTTGTTGCCTGCTGATTGGTTAAGGACTAGTACCTTGTTTATGGCATGTTGTTGATGTGCAGGGCTAGTATTGTCAGCTGCCTTGCTGACTTGACCATTCTGACCTTTAGGATTCATATATACAAGCTGAATTGTCAAGATCATAAGAAGTGGACTTAGCTTTTTATTATTTTCTTTTCTTATTTTCATTTTCATTTTGATTTATTTCATATTTTCTATTTATAGAACTTAAAGTTAGGGTTGATCAGTCACAAATCACAAGACATAGAGAAAAGAAATAGAAGGTTCTAGAAGAGATCATACAACATGTACACTATATAGTTGTTTAGGGTAGGGTGTACAGTAGGTAGTATGGACTATCTAAATAGGTATATAAGGTAGACTACTTTGTAAAGAGCTCTCTATCAAGTTCTCTTGTGTTAACCCTAATACAAGGTTCACTTTCTTAACCAACTATAAGGTTTTGAATTTGTAACATTAGAACTCAATTACACTCCTTGAGATCATCCAACACTGGATCCTCTCTATACTTACTTCTCTAATCTATCCTCAACCACAGGTAACACACCCAATGTCAAGAAGACATAGCTAGACCCTAGGCTTAAAGGATATACCAACTAGAAGGGGAAATCCTAGTTGTCTGTTCTGTGCCAAAGCCCACTAGTGCTTAGCAGACATAATACCTTGTGTGAACATGATAGCTAGTTTTTGTGATAGAAGCCTTGTGCTGCAGCACTCCCTTGTAGCCTGTACATGCAGAGGAACAATAGGAATTCTTCAGATTCTGTCTAAAGTAAAACAACCTTCTTAGGTCAAAATTGTTTACAGTTTTAGGCAGTAGTCAGTAGATGGTGTAGACAGGACAAGAAGAGGGCCTGCTACTACCTACAGAGATTTCGAGTTTGGAGTATGAGTCAAAAACCGAGTCCAATGCAAGATCAGTTCTTTCAGCTCAAGAACAATCTTTACCCATCCCCCACCCCTTACACCCTTATCACTATTACCACCACCACCCTATACAATAAGTCAACACGACTTAAACACAATTATCAAACAGTAACAGGAGTAGTTGGCGGCAATGCAGGTACAAATACAGGCTCTACTTGTAGAAGGAGCAAGAATGGGAAGAACAGTAGGGAATGGGATAGCAAGTGCAGAGGTGGCCAGGCCACAAATATTTAATAGGACTGCATCAAAGGTCTCAGGGTTTATAACAACATGTAGGTTATATATAAGAATGAAAATGAGGGAGACAGCAGTGAAGGAACAGATTCAATGAATCTTGTCATATGTACAAGAATGTCAAGATCGTTGACGATGGTTTTTATTTTTATTTTTATTTCTTATTTTATTTTTCTTTTTTCTTTTTCTTTTATTTTTCTATTTTTAGAACAACTCGGGTTAGGGATTATCAGTCACGCTGTCACATCAGTCACAACTTGATGGCGTAGTCACAAGACTGATCACGGGATATAAGAGAAGAAAGTAGAAGGTTCTGGAACAAAGTGACGTCATACAGCATGGACAACATATGCTGGCCTCATGTTATACTCATGGTCATTTAGGGTAGGGTGCACAGCAGTTAGCACGGACCATGGGTACTAGTATATAAGGTAGACTACTTTGTACTAGGAACTCTATCGAGTTCTTTTGTGTCACTCAATACAAGAGTTAGTTCTTTGCTTAAACCCTTTGAGCATTGAATCATAACAAAGAAGGGGTAGCAGATATTTGGAAAGAGAATGTGTTAGAAGATTTAGAGGCAGGAGAGATGAAATATGAGTCAGCAGGAGAATTTTTAGCAGAAATAAAGAAGGAGTTTGGAAGAGAGGATGAAGAAGTATTGAAGATGGTGGAATTGAAGAGGATAGAACAAGGAGGCAGAACAATAGAAGAGTTTGTACAAGATTTCAAGAGAATAGCAAGAGGAAGTGGTTATAAGAGATGCCTTCTAATTGAAGAATTCAAACAGGGTATAAATGGAATGATCAGATGGAGATTGATAGAGGTGGAGAATCAACCTGGCTCAATTGAGCAATGGTTCAAGAGGACAATCGCCCTGGACAGGAACTGGAGGAAGAGCAGAAGGAAAGAAGAGATATTAAGGAGAAAGAAGGAGAGCAATGGAGCACCAGTTCCAAAATTGAATAATTAGGAGGGATAAATATTACCACAACCACAAATATGGCAAAGGAGGCAGGAAATACCTCCACAGCGGGTGACAACAAAATCTGCTCTGATGGAAGGTGTGGAAAGAATGAATACGGTGATGGTAAGATCCTAACAGCAAGGGACAGGGTTCCCTTAAAGGAACTCGTATGCCATGGATGTAGATAGAGGAAGGAACTGTTATAGTTGTGGAGGATTTGGACATATGGCAAAGCATTGCAGGAACAGAAGGATAGAGAACAGAATTGGAGAAGAAAGAAGACTCAAATATGGAGGAAATGAGAGACAAGAAAGAGGAGAAGGAGGAAATAGGAAGAATTTAAATGAGAAGTGAGACTTAATACTCCTTGATTAAGTCTCAACAATAGGTACACAGTACTCAGTAGAGTAATGGACAATACAGCTAGCTGTGACCTAAAAAATGAGAAAGCATTAAGAGAAGTGACAGTGAAGATCGGCTTGGAAAGGATTGACACACAAGAAGGGATTACAGTAGAGGCATTGTTGGATAGTGGTGCAACAGGATTAGTAATAAGTTCAGAGTTCGCTAGGAAGCAGGGGTTTAAATTAAAGAAGTTAGAAAGGCCTATATATGTAAGAAATGTGGATGGTTCACTCAACAAGGAGGGACCAATTAAGCATATAGTAGAAGTCAATATTTACTACCAAGGGCATAGAGAAAGAACAGAGATTGACATGATAAGAGTACAAAAGTGGCAAGTGATTTTAGGTATGCCATGGCTAGCTTGCCACAATCCTGAGATCAACTGGAGGATAGGAGAAGTAAAGATGACAAGATGTCCAGAAGAATGTGGAAAGCAGTAGAGACTGAAGCAAGGAGAATTGGGGTGGCAAAAACAAAAGGAAGAAGAGGCAAAGGAAGAAACAGAAAAGAAACAGAAAGAGAAGGAGGAGAAAAGGAAAAGAAAACAAAAAAGGGAAAAAATGATGGAAGTGAAGAAAGTGGCAGAAAAATGGGAGATTTGGGATGAGGAAAAAGAAGCAGCAAAATCAGAAGCAGAGGCAAAGAAGTTGGTCCCAGAAAAGTTCCACAAGTGGATTAAGATCTTTGGCAAAAAACAGTCAGAGAGGATGCCCACATGGAAAATTTGGGATCATGCAATCAACATGAAAGAAGGGTTTGTGCTGAGGAAGGGGAAAGTATATCCGTTGTCAAGGGAGGAGAGAGAAGAAGTATGAGAGTTCATACAAGAGTAACTGAGGAAAGGATATATCCAATCCTCAAAATTGCCTCAAATGGCACCAGTATTCTTTGTAGGAAAGAAGGATGGTAAGAAAAGGATAGTGCAGAACTATTGGTATTTAAATGAATGGATGATAAAAAATAATTATCCTTTGCCACTAATATTGGACATGATAGAGAACATAGAAACAAAAAATTATTTATGAAAATGGACTTATGGTGGGGTTATAATAATGTAAGGATAAAGGAGAGAGATGAGTGAAAAGTGGCGTTTATAACACCCGAGGGGTCATTTGAACCCATGGTCATGTTCTTTGGCTTAACAAATTTACCAGCGACATTCCAAGAAATGATGAATGAGTTGTTAAGGAACCTGATCAATACAGGAAAAGTGGCAGCATTTATAGATGATGTAATAGTGGGGATAGAAGACAAAGCAGGATATGATGAGTTAGTAGCAGAGATAATAAAAAAGTTGGAGGAAAATGACTTATATGTAAAACTGGAAAAATGCAAGTGGAAAGTTAGAGAAGTAAGGTTTCTAGGAGTTGTAATAGGACAAGATAAAATAAAGATGAAGGAGGAGAAGGTAAAAGGGGTGTTGGATTGGCCAACACTGAAGTGTGTTAAGGATGTTCAGAAGTTCCTGAGATTGGCAAACTATTATCATTGATTTATTCAAGGCTTCACATCCATAGCTAGGCCTTTACACAATATGGTGAAGAAGGATCAGAAGTGGAATTGGACAAAGAAGCAGAAAGAAGCATTTAGGGAGTTGAAGGAGCGATTTACAAAAGAACTGGTGTTAGCAACACCTGACTTAGATAAAAAAATGAGGATGGAAGTGGATGCATCAGATTATGCAACAGGAGAAGTGCTATCTATGGAGTACGGGAATGGAAAATGGAGGCCAGTAGCATTTCTCTCAAAGTCATTGAATGAAACCAAGAGAAACTATGAGATTCACAATAAGGAGATATTGGCGATTATCAAGAGGTTAGAAAACTGGAGACATTTGCTAAAAGGCACATGTTCCAAGTTTGAGATCTGGACAGATTACAAAAACTTGGAATACTTTATGAAGACGCAGAAATTGAATTGCAGACAAGCCCGATGGACATTATACCTGTCAAGATTTGATTTTACCTTAAAGCATGTTCCAGGAACAAAAATGGAAAAAGCAGATGGATTAAGTAGGAGACCAGATTGGAAAGTAGGAGTAGAAAAGAACAATGAGAACCAAGTATTTATAAAAGACAATTGGATTTGTAGTTTATAAGAAGTAGTAATAGAAGGATCTAAAGTAGATATATTAGAAAAAATAAAAAAGGCAAGGAGTAAGGATGAAGAAGTAATTAGAGTAGTAAAAGAGATGAAGAAGGCAAAAGTAAAGGTGTTACAAGGAGAAGAGTGGCAGATTGAAGGAGATTTGGTATTGAAGAAAGAAAAGATGTATGTACTAAAGGACGAAGAGCTAAGAGTAGAGATAATCTGGGTACATCATAATATACCAGCAACAGGACATGGAGGTCGATAGAAGATGGTGGAATTGGTCACTAGAAACTATTGGTGGCTAGGAGTTACGAGAGATATAAGGAGATATGTGGAAGAATGTGATTTGTGCCAGAGAATGAAGAATAGGATGGAGGAGTTAGCAGGAAAGTTGAAGTTGAGTGAGGTGCTGGAAAAACCATGGACTCACCTAATGGTAGACTTCATCACAAAGTTACCAGTAGTAGCCGGGAAAGATGTGATCCTGGTAGTCTGTGATCAGTTGTCAAAAATGACATATTTTGTGGCAATAACAGAGGGGACATCGGTAGAGGGATTAGCAAGGTTGTTTAGAGATAATGTGTAGAAATTGCATAGGTTGCCAGAAAGTGTGGTGTTAAACAGAGGCCCTCAGTTTGCAGTGGAACTGACAAAGGAGTTGAATAGGATGCTGGGAATAAAGACAAAGTTGTCAATGGCATTCTATCCACAAATGGATGGGTAGACAGAACGAATGAACCAAGAACTAAAACAGTATCTTTGGTTCTTTGTAGATCACAGACAGAAGTATTGGCCAGAGTGGTTAGTGTCAGCAAAGTTTGCAGTGAACAATAAGGTTCACACAGCAACTAAGATTTTGCCCTTCATGGAAAACTATGAAAGAGAGCTGAGAATAGGAGAAGATATAAGAAAGAAGAAAAAGGTAGAGAAGGTGACGGAGTTTGTAAAAAGAATGAAGCAAGTACAAGAAGAGACAGGAGCAGCATTAAAGAAGATATAAGAAGACATGAAGAGGCAAGCAGATAAGAGGAGAAAGGAGACTGAAGATTGGAAGAAGGGAGATAGAGTAATGCTAAGTATGAAGGACTTGATGTTCAAAGAATGACTGACAAAGAAATTAGTAGACTGATATGTAGGCCCATATACCATTGAGAAAGTAGTATCCACCAATGCAGTAAAATTACGGCTATCAACCTCAATAAGAATCCATCCAGTTGTAAACATCAGTCAGATAGTACATTATAAAGAGCAAGTAGAGGGACAGAAAAAGGAGGAAGCAAAACCAATTGAAGTTAAAGAAGTCGAAGAGTAGGAAGTAGAAAAAATATTAAATAAATAAAAAATAAGAGGAGTCAAGAAGTATTTAGTATGCTGGAAGGGGTTTACAGCAGAGCATGATATTTAGGAAAAGGAGGAGGATTTGGGAAATGTAAGTGAAGCATTAGAAGAATTTGAGAGAAGGATAAATATAGAGGTGAGGAGGTAAGAAAAGATAGATATAGCGGAAAAAAGAGATTTTAGGAGGGGAGAATTACTAGGGAAATTTATGGTGAAGATGTTATATGGATGAGATAATGGGAAGTTCGAGGAGGAGTACTTGAAGAAGTTGGAGAGAAACTGGTAAAAATAGAAGTCAGTTTCTCCAGAGGAGAAACCTTGAAGAAGGAGTAATATCAAGATCATAAGAAGTGGACTTAGCTTTTTATTATTTTCTTTTCTTATTTTCATTTTCATTTTGATTTATTTTCATATTTTCTATTTATAGAACTTAAAGTTAGGGTTGATCAGTCACAGATCACAAGACATAAGAAAAAGGAGTAGAAGGTTTTAGAAGAGGTAACATCATACAACATGTACACTATATGGTTGTTTAGGGTAGGGTGCACAGTAAGTAGTACGGACCATCTAAATAGGTATATAAGATAGACTACTTTGTAAAGGGCTCTCTATCAAGTTCTCTTGTGTTGACCCTAATACAAGGTTCACTTTCTTAACCAACTCTAAGGTTTTGAATTTGTAACATGAATGCTGTCAGATATAGTAACAGGATCATCTTCATCCATCCTATTGCTTGCTTTCTGAACTCTTGTTGCATAATCCTCGTTGCAGTCACTCAAGAACAGTAAAGGGGTTCTAGGGTGGTTCTAGGGTGGTGTGCACTTTGTACAAGAGAATGACCTCTCACCTCGTCAAAATTGTCACTAATATTCTCGAATAAATTGTTGAAACCATCCACATCCATGTTTGTATAGTCATTTGAAGCCATGTTATGAGTAAAACAGTGTTTATTCCCTAGTTCTCTATTAGGCGCTGCCATTTAAGATGGTGGTATAAGAGAAAGAGGGATTTTCCTTGATCAATAAATTGCTTGTCACTTTTTCACTTTTTCATTTTTATCTTTCCTTTTTTTCTTTTTTCTTTTTTCTTTTTCTTTCTTTTCCTTTTTCTTTTTCTTTTCCTAATTCATGTAGTTTGTGTCTTAATGTATGTAATTACGAAGTAGCTACCACGGTCTGCCCTCGCGCCCCGTGTAATAAATTGTTGATTAAAAAAAAAAAAGAATAGTAAGCAGTTCATAATATACAGCACCTAAGTCATCACAATTATGGTTGCTACAACATAGAAAAGTGAGAGAAGATAAAGGAAGAAAGCCTTAAGCTCAGTCTGGTTCACTATACATCCTTTGTTCCAGT
>Ga0157364_1003169_pt1 | contig 15843 bp, 12 predicted proteins | sample AttsexASBM2_FD_111476 | JGI IMG/M metagenome (GOLD analysis project Ga0157364, IMG submission 111476) | Fungus gardens microbial communities from leaf cutter ant in Ribeirão Preto, State of São Paulo, Brazil - Atta sexdens ASBM2 | ecosystem: Host-associated > Fungi > Mycelium > Unclassified ...
AGACTTCTCCCTATCATCTAAAGTTACAACTACATGGCAGACAGACAGCGCAGCACATAAGCTGAAGCCAAGGTTATTCCACAAGTCTGCATATCTCCAAGTCCATTTTGTAAACTTCTACCCCAGTGTGAACCGTACCTAACAGTATTATCAGACTACCAAGTCTGCTATTGCTTCTGAGCAGTTCTGCCTGCTAAATCCTTTGTCGTAGTTCTATCTGCAAAACAATTACCTTTTGCACTTCAAGTTCAAAATGACTTCCTCTTACCATAACTCTTCAACTCCAGTCCCACTGCTTGGGACACCTTTTAATATGATTTCATATTTCAGCGACTATTTGGCTTATTCACCAAATGCTCCATGACACTCAAGACAATTTCATCAAAGAGGCTATTTATCTCCAAGGTCTCTATTAAGTACTAACTGAACAGCTTTGCCTGTCTCTGGCCCAAGTATCATCTCTGCAGACAATAATCCTAACTAAAAGGATGCTCCCGCTACTAATCCTACTACTAATAATACAGCTAATAGACCTACTTTCTCTACTCACTCACAATCAAAACCCTGTCAGAACAAGAATACTAATGAACAGTTGGCTGATGTACTCAGTCGACTTGCTAATACTCTTAACTCTAATCAGACCCCCAGTCCTAATACAAGGGAGACTAAAGCCCACATCTCTGATACCTTCAGTGACACTGAGCCTGATAAGCTCAATAATTTCCTATTCCAATGTTGCCTATATTTCCATGCTAACCTAGTGCAATTTGATATAGACATTGTGAAAATCAAGTTCGCAATAACTTATCTTACTGAAGTAGCCCAGGACTGGTTTGAGGTAGGCTTCAACTAGAAAGACCAGAACATCCTTCAAAACTAGTTATCCAATTGGAATCTATTTATAAATGAGCTACGTCAATACTTTGGTTTCTCAGACTTTGTTAGTGAAGCAGCCAACATGCTGGACAACCTCTGCATGAAGCTCAGTTACAAGATTTCCACATACAATGTGGACTTCATGTGCTATGCCTCCCAACTAGGTTGGGGGAATAGTATGCTCTGCCATCACTATTACCAGAGGCTTCCAAATTGAATCCAGGACCCTATCTCTATCTAGGAATAAGAAAAACTCATCTTGTTCCAGGATATATATGCTTTAGCAATAACTATCAATCACTGCTACTGGGAATGTGACTACAAATACCATTATGCAAGACAGGCGAAGAAAGAGACTCTTGAGTCTCACTCTCAGAAGCAAGAGAAAGCTTCTACCTCTGGTCCTGCCACAGCTTCCCAGAACAAGGAAAATCCATCTCTAGCAGCCTCATCCACCAAGAACCCTTTCTCCAAGTTATCTCCATCCTCTACTTCCAAAAAACAACTCAATACTCCATAGGTGGACCTCTCTTTCAAACTGGCCAGCAATAGCAAGTTGATTAGTGACAAGTGCAAGAAGCACCTCGAAAACAACCTATACCTCTATTACAGTGCAAAAGACTACAAGTTGGACTTCTGTCCCAAGAAGCAGACCACAGTCACTCCCAAGGGCCATGATACTTCAACAACTGCTGATCCTCTAACAGCTACTTCCAAGAAACCCTCAGAAAAATAGAAAGCAACCTCCAGAACTCCACACAGACTGAGGGCTGCATTAAACTTCCCTATGCAGCAATGAGTCTGATCTGACTCAATGCATCTGCTCTTTCCAATCCTCATTCACTCTTTGTTTCCCTTACCTCTTTCTTGATCTTTGGTCAAGATCACCTTAATAAAATCTTGTTCCAAGCTCTCATTGATTCAAAGTCTACTCATTGTTTTGTAGACTCTAAATTTGTGGATACTCACCACTTAAAGACATCTGCAACTCCTCCAGTTGCTCTCTGTTTGTTTGATGGTTTATTGAACAGTACTATCTCTGAAATTGCTAACTTGCCTATAATTATTTCCACTGGTGATTGTATGAATCTGGACTTCTATATCACTCTACTTGATTCTTCCTACTCTTTGGTTTTTATATACAACTGGCTCACCCAACACAATCCACTGATTAGTTGGGTAAATAAGTTGATAAACTTCCATCTATCTTTGCAGGAAAATCTCACTCCTTCTCATGTCACAGCCAACACACCATTAGCATCTCTGTCCTTTCTGGACATCTCTCTGCAATTATTGGACTCTGCAGTTTCCATACTTACATCTAAGACCTTCATGTCTAACTCCAGGTGACCTAATATCACTATCATTGGTGCTGCAGTATTTTTGCATGCATCAAAACTCCCAAGCTCCCACAATTTTGAACTCTGTCTTTGTTCTTTGGATATTCAGGCTAACTCTGCAAAACTTGCAGAAGCTCCTAACCTTTCCAATGTCCCTTCTGAGTATTATGAATTCACTAACATTTTCAGCAAAACTAAAGCTAAAGTTCTTGCTCCTCATCATCCTTATGACCTCAAAATCAATCTGAAAGAGAGTACTCAACCTCCGGTTGGCCCTATATACTCTCTTTCAGCATCCGAACAAGAGGCTCTCAAGGAATTCATTGAGGAAAACCTCAACACTAGTTTCATCTAACCAACCTTATCTCTGCATGGTGTACTAGTCTTATTTGTTAAGAAGAAAGATGGTTTACTGCACCTTTGTGTTGACTTTTGCAGTCTTAACCACATCTCCAAGAAGAATTGTTATCCACTTCTGCTCATCTCTAATCTACTAGACTCACCTCACAAAGCTTGGGTTTACTCAAAAATAGATCTTTGCCATGCTTACTATTTGGTTTGCATTGCCAATGATAACAAATGGAAGACTGCTTTTAGGACACATTACAAGTCATTTGAATGGTCTATAATATCCTTCAGTCTTATCAATGCCCCTACAGCCTTTTAGCAATTTATGAACAACATTTTCTCTGATCTTCTAGATGTCTGTGTTGTGATTTATCTGGATAATATATTGATCTACTTGAATAACATGTCCAAACATCACCAGCATGTAAAAGAAGTGCTCAAGCATCTCTGCAAGATTGGTCTTTATGCCAAAGCAGAGAAATGCAAATTCTACTCTGAGTCAGTAGAGTATCTGGGATATATCCTTTCCCCTTCTGGCCTTACTATGTCTGACAACAAAGTGAAAGATTATTCAAGACTGGCCCAGAACCTAAGAAAGTCAAAGATATTCAATCTTTCTTAGGTTTCACTAATTTCTATTGTTAGTTTATCTTCAACTACTCAGATATTGTCATTCCATTGACATGCCTTATCTGGAAGGACATTCTTTGGAAGTTTGACTTCTCCTGTCATAATGCTTTCAACTCTCTCAAAAAGGCATTTATCTTTGCTCCTATCCTCACTCATTGGATCCCCGATGCTCAACTCATTATGGAAACTGATGCTTCAGACTATGCTCTTGCTGCAATCCTCTCCATTGTTAATGAAGATAATAAAGTTCATCTTGTTGCTTTTCACTCCCATACTTTACTGCAGCAGAGTTGAACTATAACACACATGACAAGGAATTGCTCACTATCTTTGAAGCTTTTAAGATTTGATGACACTATTTGGAAGGTCTGGCCTATTCCATTGATGTTATTATAGATCATAAAAGCCTTGAATATTTTTCTACTACCAAGATATTGATCCAGAAACAAGCACAGTGGTCCAAGTACCTCTTTTAGTTCAACCTTGTCATCAGGTTCTGCCCTGGTCATCTTGGCACAAAACCGGATACTCTTACTAGATAATAGGACATCTACCCTAAAAAGGGGAATATTGGCTATGCCACAGTCAACCCTTACAACTTCAAGCCCATCTTCACTCAAGAACAACTTGCAACCTCCATATAAGCTATGGTCCTCCTTTTTCCTTTTCTCCATATAGCTACAGTCATGGATTTGGACACTCTACATTGAGATATCCTTTCAGCTCTTCCTAGTGACCCAATTGCTACAAAACACACCTCCACAGATGGCTGGTGGTCTATAGATCCAAACAGTCTACTCCTCCTAGACAATAGAATTTATGTACCATCTGCTAGTAATCTCTACATATGTATTCTCCAGTATAATCATGATCACATCCTTGTCAGATATTTTAGTCAAAACAAAACACTGGAATTAGTTCTCCACAGATACTCCTAGCCTAGCCTCCATGCTGATGTACAACAATTCTGTAAGTCCTGTGTCACTTGTATGCAATCCAAGCCACAACATCACAAGCCTTATAGATCTCTCAAACAACTTCCTATCTCTGAACAACCATGGAATTCCATTTCTATGGACTTCATCGAGAAACTTCTGTCATTCTCCGGGTTTGACATTATCTTGGTCATAGTCAACCAGCTCACTAAGCAGACAATCTTTATCCCTGCCCATGACACCATCATGTCCATGGACTTAGCATATCTGTTTATCCTTCATGTGTTTTTCAAACATAGCATTTCTTCCCATGTCATCTCTAACAAAGGCTCAGAGTTTGTGTCAAACTTCTTTCAATCTTTAAGTACTGCTCTTGACATGTAGCTTCACTTCACTTTAGGCTACTACCCCAAAGGTAATGGACAAACCAAATGTATGAATCAGACTCTCAAGCAATACCTGTCAAGATCGAAGAAGATAGACTTAATTTTTATTTTTTTTTTATTTTTTTTTTATTTTTTTATTTTTCTATTTTTAGAAAAACTAGGGTTAGGGTTGATTGGTCACGCTGTCACATCAGTCACCTGATGGTGCAGTCACAAGACAGATCACGAGACTTGGGAGAATTTAGTAGAAGATTCAAGAACAAATGATGTCATACAACATGGACACCACATGTCGGCCTCATAGACTATATATGGTTGTTTAGGGTAGGGTGCACAGTACTTAGCATGGACCATCTGTAGGACTATATAAGGTAGACTAGTTTGTAGAAGAGTTCTCTATCGAGTTCTCTTATGTTACTCAATATAAGAGTTGTTCTAATCCCCCACTCTAAGGATTTTAGTTCATAACAATACCTCCATGTATATTGTAACTACTAGCAAGACAACTGGTCTGAACTCATATCTCTTGTGGAATTTGTCTACAACAATGCTCCAAGTGCTACTACTGGTGTTTCCTCATTCTTCGCCAATAAAGGATATCATCCAAACATTACTGTTCATCCTGAATGCAATATTACTTCCTCCCAAGCTCATAACTTTGCTATAGATCTCAATGAATTATAGAATACCCTCAAAGCTGAAATCTCCATAGCCCAATAGCATTATTAGAAATCCACTGATGCACAATATTCCTCTGCTCCTGATTTCAAAGTAGGTGACAAAGTTTTTATCAAGGCTAAGTTCTTCCAAACCACTTGGCCTTCAAAGAAACTCTCTAAAAAATATCTTGGACCCTATGAAATCATTGCCCAGCCTAGTACACTATTGTTCACCCTCCACCTTCCAAAGTCTATATACTCTGTTCATCCAGTCTTCCATGTGTCCATGCTTGAACCTGTCACATCCAACGCTTTCTCCAAGAAAATACAACTAGCCTCTACTCTAGTTATAATTGATGGAAAATCTGAATATGAAATTTCTCAGATAGTGGATTCTAAAATCAATTGCTGATAGGCATGCAAACTCCTGTACAAGGTGATCTGGCTAGTGTATGAAGACACTGGAGATAAATCTGAATAGATTCCTATATCTGAGCTCACTCATGCTGCTGACTTGGTATCTGATTTCCACATCACATATTCCATCAAGCCTGGTCCTCTCCCATTGTCCTGATCATACTGTTGCATTTATTCCCTACCTCTATACGTTTCCTTTATTAATTCCTTAGTATATTCTATCCACTTATTTTGATTAACCCTCAGCTTCCATATGCTTTTTGGGATTTCTTTTCATACTTTCAGACTTATTTTCATTTTATTTCTTGATTTTCTTACTCACACATTTAAAATCATAGAAAATAAAAAATAAAAAAATTTATTAACAAGACCACTATACTAATAGGAGGCAGACAACAAAGTCCTCTCCCCCTGACTTTCTCTAAGGCCATCCTCAGACCCCTCCTCATCATCTCTGCTCTCTTCCTTCCTGTTTTCTTCTTCTGAGCTCCACCTCTACTCTATCATGATCCCAATCCTCTCCAACTGTACCATGTTCCTTTCCTGGCTCTCCACCAAGTCCCAGAGAGACCTTCTAACTCCTCAGTACTCTTCCACAAGTTCCCAGAGTGCCTTTTCAATAGCACTTAGAACTCTGCCATAAGTGGGGATTATGGCTAGGGTGTTAGTGTTAGTGTGGAGTACATATCACTACTTGAGGGCAATACACCTGGCATATGTGGGAGATCAGCTATGAAGAAAAATATTATTAGAAAAAATAATTATAATTATAATTGTAACTACTCACCTTAAGTGGTGCACCAGGCAATCCTGCCCAGTGCTCACACACCTCTCACAGAGGTTAATACCCCCATCTTGACTGTAGCGCCTCTGCAGTACTTCTCTTGTTGTCCCTCTCTAGCTTTCTTGGAAGGCCATTATCCCTCCTCATCCCTGGAGATGATTTCCTTATACTTAGGTCCTACAATCTGGAACTCCTCAGCACCCTCCAATAATGCTGCCTTTTCCTTGCCTTTTCCTCTAACACCTTGTTTTGAAGTTGTTGGAGGTACTCCAATGTTTTCTTCTTTTTCTTCTTCTCCTCTGCAACCCTCTTTCTCTCAACTTTCTCTTTTGCTTTTGTCTTTGCCTCTTTCCTTACCTTCTAAGCTGCATGTTCAGCCCAATGTAACTTCAGTACTGCTCCTTCTCGTATTTCTGCTATATCTCTTGCTGTTGCTTTTCAAGCATATTGGCATCATTCTGAGAAATGTTGGAGGGGGCAGAGGAAGACATAATAATACAGAAACAAGAGCAAAAAACTTTCTTTTCCATTTATATATTATTGATCTAGGTACCATTACAGAATTTTTAGATAAACTCAATAGGACTTCAAAGGCTCAGTCCTAAAGGGAGAATACTATCATATGCAAGTCCACCCATCTGGAAATTACATCTCCATGGTGATATCATCTCCAAATTATATAAGCCTACCTTCCATAGCAGCCATCTTTCTTGTAACATACTTTATAGCAGTGCTGCAACTGTCTGGGTATTCTATCTTTCACAGCAGAGATACTCCTATTTGACTTGGTCTTCTATGACAGAGTTACCCCTATCAGTGTCTCAACACTAAAACCTCCACTTAGGATAATAGGATCTTTACTACTGAAACTCCGAGCATTTTCTATAATATCTGTTTGTATATAAGACTAATAGTTACACTGTAATTCACTAGTCTAATAATCAACAAAGATAATTCTTATTGAACTCGTTCAACAACAGCATACCAAATCAGCACTCACTTCCATCTCAGACTTCTCCCTATCATCTAAAGTTACAACTACATGGCAGACAGACAGCGCAGCACATAAGCTGAAGCCAAGGTTATTCCACAAGTCTGCATATCTCCAAGTCTATTTTGTGGACTTTTACCCCAGTGTGAACCATGTCTGAAAACTATAAGGTCAATATATATTAAGTACATTGTATGATGTCATTGTTCTAGAACATTCCACCATGTTCTATCATGATCATGTGATCATGTGACAATTACTGTAATAGTATCATGTGACATATGATGTCATGCTCCACCCTAATCCTAAATAAAATAGAAACAAAAATAAAAAGAAGATGAAAAGAGAATAGAAAAAAGAAAAATAAAATTTAGTCCAACATTTGTAACTCTGACAATGTTAGCCTTATGAAAAGTACATGTACTTTAGGGTAGGGTAGTTGTAGTGTATATACAGATCATGATCTGTGGCATATAGGATAGACTAGTTTATACTTAGGACTCCATTGAGTTTTCTTGTAATTAACTCAATCTAAAGTTATTCTTTTGTCTAAACCCTTGGACTTAAAATCTTAACAAGTTCAGTAACAGGTTGTCAAGATGATAAATGAAAAATAAGATGGAACTCACTTCAAGCAAATATTTGTGATTAGTCACAATAAGAAGAGGTTATATTAAGTATGGAAACTTATTTAGGAAACAGATATAGAAATCTATGAGCTTGAATAAGTATCTGATATGCAGATCAAGCTTGGAAGTTTATCTATGAATGAACAATGTGATAACAGAAAATGACCTTAGCCTTAACTTATGTATTGTGCCCATTACTTGTCACATGGTTATAATTTTGAAAGATTATGGTTTAGTGAGAATTGGGGAATTCCTAGTCAGATTTTAGATAAAGCTTAGTCAAAGTCTTAGTTGAGAAACTCTTAGTTAATTTCCAGACTAAGAACTACAGAGTATCTATTAGATCTTATATACTGAGTCTATAGTTGGAACTGTAGCTAAGGTATAGAGGATAACTAAGAAGACATTATGTTATATCCTATTTTCCAACCACATTAGTTCTAATCCACAGATAATGCTAGAGGATATTGGCAATACTGTAAGCTCAGATCTATTTTACAGAGGCTTAATTACACTCTTAGGTTGGTCATTACCTAAATTAGCTTCTAATAGACTGATAACTGCCTATTCTAATCCCTGTTGTCTAATCTACTATAATAATACTATAGTTATTTAGTTAATTAAAGTTGTAAATATTAATCAGTCAAGTGTATAGACTATATGTTTGAACCATTCTATTATAGTATATATGGTAGTGGTATAACAGTAGAATACTTTACCTAGATATCATTTGGAGTTCCTGGACACTTACAACTCCTGAATGTAAAAATAACCCCCTTATATATAACCTCTTCTGGTATAGATTACACATCTCAAATTCACCTCAGATGTTCTTGCTGGACTCTTGCTAACTCTATAGAACTCTACTCCCTAATATCTAAGGATCACTAGAAATCAGGATAACTCACTTAATGGTCTCTGTTCCAAATAACTACTCTAAATAGCATACCTAGTATATAATCCAGTAGTTTTGTTATATGCTAAGTCTACCTAACCAGAAAATACATTCCCACAGTGATACTGCTTTTACAATATCTAATCTATAAGCCTACCTTCCACAGCAGCTACCTTCCTTGCAACACACTCTCACAGTGATAATACAACAATCCAGATATTCTGTCTTCCATGATGGAGATACTCCTATTCAACTCAGTCTTCTATAGTAGAGTCATACTCCTGTCAGTGTTCCACCACTGAAATCTCCACTCAGAGTAATAGGGGCTATACCACTGAAACCCTGAGCACCTCCTATAGTCAGTCCTTGTATATAAGACTAGTAGTTATATTGTAATTCACTAGTCTGATAATCAACAAAGATAATTCTTATTAAACTCGATCTTCAGTATTCAATAGTAACATACTAATCAGTACTCACTCCCATCTTAGACTTCTTTCTTTTATCTGAAGTTACAACCACACAGTAGACAGACAGCATAGCACATAAGCTAGCTAAGGTCATTTTACAAGTCTGCACATCTCTGAGTCTATCTTGTGGACTTTCATCCCCAGTGTGAACCATGTCTAACAAGTTTACATTGTATTAGTTATTCTGAAAATCAACTAAATTTAACATTCAATTCTCTAGTATTGATAATGATACATCTTACCACCTACTAAGTTCCCAAGTTCTATTCCAAAATATGTGACCAGTATAGCTAGTAGAAGTATAGTACACAAGCTGAAGCCAAAGATTATTTCAACTCATTTTTTGCATTCTCAGATAATGTATAAGTCACTTATCTAGACTTCTAAGATATCCTACCAAATCTCAGATAATAAGGTGTAAACTATATATAACACATTATAAAAACAATTTCTAGAATTTAGAATGACTAGAAGTTCAGGTAATGAGTTACCAGAAGGTAAAACATAAGAGGCTAATCCATGTACAAATGATCATGGATGTAAAAGTACATTTAGAGTCCTACTTGAAAATCAGGAAGCAAATATCTCAGATGTCTTGAAAGTTAGTCTATGATATAGATAACTACTCAGATTTGTCTTCCATGTCTTCATAGCCTAGATAGTGTTAGGAACAGACTAGCCACTGAACCAGTTATGCTAAAAGTATGCAATGTCAAGCTTAGCTTTGGCATCTAGCTAGTACTATATATGTACTTTATACTGTATTCCTGACATAAAGGGAGAGATTAGGATGAATGTTCTAAGGAATGTTGCTGGTTATTCATGAGTAAAAACTAGACAGAAGTTATAAGAGTTGACAAAAGTATAGTTAGTATTTTTCTCTTCAAAGTAGACTATTAGAGTCATCTTGACTTTATTCTATTTTCTTTCTTTTATTTTATTTTTCCATTTTCTATTTATTTTATTTTTTAGTTTTTATTTTCACTTTTATTTATTTTAGACTTAGGCAAAGAATATAATTGATATCACACAAGTTACAAAGCATGATATTTGTTATAGAGTAATCACATATATCACAGTCACAAATCACACAATTATATAATACAAAGAAGATTATAGAAGGTTCTGAAATAGATAATATTATATAACATGATAACAACATATTAGCCTTATGGAAAGTACATAGACATTAGAGTAGGTTAGTTATAGCATGTGTACAAATTATAGTCTAAAATATATAAAATAGACTAGCTTGTACTAAGAACTCTATTGAGTTCTATGTTACAAGAGTGTGTTTTTGTCTTAAACTCTAAGACCTAAGTCATAATATAGATGTCCCATTATCTATAATCTGTCTTTCTTTTTAACAAAAAGCATAAGTACTTTATGAGAAGAGAAAGTGGACCAGATAAATCTTGCATTGAGGTTCTTGGTGATGAATTCCTTAAGAGCCTTCTTTTCAGCAGAAGACAGACTATAACTGGTAGTTGGATACCTTCTTTAAAATTAATCCAGAGATTATAAAAACAATGAAGAGAAAGAACTTTAGCCTTTGCTTTGTTAAACACATCTGGGAATTTATAATACTTGAATGAGATAGTAGATAGGTCTACTAGGTTATTCAAAACTTATGCTGACCTTGCTATGAGAGCTGTTGAATAAAGAGACAGACAAAAATTTGTTGAGCCTAACAAACATAATATTTGGATAAAAGCTAAGGTACTAATAATAACAATATGAGATTGCTTAGAATAAGATCTGAAAGTTCCAGGATTGATAGGTATAAACACTTCTTAAGCTATTGAAAGCAGTAGGATACCAGAAGATGGCTAAGTATTATAATTCAAACTCAAGAGTTAGAGTATAAAGAAACCTTATATTGGAATAACACAAGAGAACTCAATGGAGTTCCAGTTACAAAATGTCTACCTTATATACACTTGGCTAATAGTCTATGTTACACTAAACCTAATCTACTCTAAAGAATATATATACTATATATACTGTTGACATATAGTATAACCTCATTGTTTTAGAACTTTCTATATTCTTCTATGATACATGATTATGTGACTATGACTTGTGACAGATGTGTGACAATCATATGTGATATCATGCTAATCTCTAACTCTAAGTTTGAAAATAAAATATAAAATGAAAAATGAAATAAAAGTGAGATTTTCTTGTAAAAGTAGACAAAAAGAGATAAATCCAAATATCTAGTTAATTAACAGATTATATTGGGTAAGCCAGTTATATCTAAAAATCAGAGAGTGGGAAGAATCAAGTGGAGTAACATAGAAGTCCTAAATCATACTTTTACCAGATAGAAAATAAATAGACAATAATATTATTTCTGAAATGAAGTTGTTCGATGATCTATCAAACAGATAGAGTTCAACAAGTAAAACAAATGAGATCAGAAGGTTATATGCATGTACAAAAGAGAAATTAGTAAAGCAGTAAGTGAATCTGGAGTTAACAAGGATACAAAAGGATACTAGTCAGATGTAATCTAACTTACATACAAGAGACAAGGAAAAAGACAAGATAAGTAAATGAAAATCAGAAAGAATAAAAGCATTGAGATAGATTGGACTTGTGGTTATACAAATAAGTTCAATGCAATCTCTAGTCTGTACAGAGCCTATAGAATCACATATTAGTTTTCCAATTTCTTAGAAGAAACATCTCCTTATATAGAAAAGGCTATCTTGGCTTTCTTGGCTTTTGCATTACTAGAGACAGAAGATCTTGTAGCTATTAAGACCACAGTAGAGGCATAGGTTGTTATTTATACTTCTTTTCTTTTCTTTTCTTATCAACTTACTATTATTACTAAGCTTGAGCTTGAGGTCTTCTTGAGAACTAAGACTTCTTGATAATGGAGCAGGAGTTGAAGAGAATAGTCAAGAAAAGTTTGCAAACAGAACTGCAACTAGATTTTGAGGTCAGGTAATAATGGTAGAAATAAAAGAGGTTCTAGAAGTAAAGTATTGTTACTTTTGAGCATAGGCATTGACAGCATCTTTCTTAGCAGTCTGGATATAAATGTGTTCTCAGTTTTATTCCCAGTACTGGTTATCAATGGTTAATACCAATGAGTACATAGTTTGAAACAAAAAAGGTTTTCCTTGTTTCTGAGTTAAGATAGAGTTTTGAATCCTTTTCAGAAAACTCTGGTAGTAGCAGTGAAAGAGAACACTGTTATCTCATCTGAGTTGTAAGGTGTATCTCATGAATTCCACATTGTAAGTGAAAATTTTATTACTGAACTTCATTCAAAGATTATCTAGCAGGATTGTTACTTCTTCAACCAGGTCAGAGAAACTAAAATAATGACAAAGTTTGTCAGTAAAGCAACTCTAGTCTTAGAGCTAGTCATGGAAGATCTCTTGCTCTCCCTAGTTAAGTTCTATTTCAAACCAGTCTTGTATTATACCAGTGAGATATGTCATTATAAAGTTGATCTTTACAATATCAGAGATGAATTGTACCAGGTTGGCACAGAAGTATAAGTAACACTGGAATAAGAAATTGTTTAACTTACTCAGATCCATACTGCTGAAGATATCCAGAAGACAAGTCTTAGTCTCTAAGGTAGAAGAAGGTACAGATATCTTATTACTTAGATTATCTATAAGTCAATTGAGAGCTTCAGCCAACAGGTCTATTAGCTAATATAGAGTTCTTCTCTAGTTTACAGAAAAAGAAAAAGAAAAGATAAATAGTGGAAAATTCTAATCTTTCAAGGCTAGAACATCTTTCTAGTTCAGATCATTATCTACTAGAACAATGCTAGAGTCTGAAGTGGTGAGTGGAAATATGCTCATAGCTCCTGAAAGTATGTGTACTAGCAACTATGCAGAGGTATTCAGCTATAGATTGAGTTATCTTGAGCAACAAGGAGAATTTGCTATAATATCAGTAATATCAGCAAGTTACCTGCTTAGCTGTGGTACAGTTGTGAAAGAGAATTCCAAGTTGAGATCTGCAGATACTCTTCTATAAAAAACTGTAAGAGTAAACTAAAACAAGAGCTGGATGGAAAAAGTGACAGTAGTGTTGAAGTCTGAAAATACTGTTAAGATACTGTCAAAAAGATAAAGTCAGAATAGAATGGATTTCACTTCAAGCAGATATCCATAACCAGTTGTATAGGAAAAGATCAAATCAAGCATGGAAACTTATCCAAGAAACAAATATGGAAATCTATAAGGTTGAATAAGTATCTGAGTTGCAAGTCAAGCATGAATGCTTATTTATGAATGGACAATGTAATCTCAGATAACAACTTTGGCCTCAACTTATGTGTTATGCCTACTGTCTATTATATAGCCATAATTTTGGATAATAAGGTATCAAGAAGAAGTGAGAAAAGATGTTATTAGATTCTCAGTGGGTACTTGATTAGGTCTTAATTGAATCTTAGTTAATTTCTAGACTAAAGACTACAGAGTATCTACTTGGTCTTATATACTAAGTCTATAATTGGAACTATGGTTAAAATAGTAGTGTAGTGGGTAACTAAGAAGATATTATAAAGATAGTTTCTAAGATATAGGACAACTGGAAGTATACTTAGATATAGTTAGAATTCTAAGCAGAAGTCTCAGAAGTTGGTCTATAACAAATATACTTATTTGCTAGCTTTAGAACTAGCTCTGAAGAGTATGTTAGATAAGTTTGAAAACTAGGAGAAAGTACTGGATTTTTTAATGATTTTTTTGGATTTATTGAGTTAACTATAATAATAGTTAGAGAAAGAAAGATAGGCAGTTATTGACTTCAAACCCCACACTTGTATCTAACTCTTTGAAAAGCTCTCTTAAACTGTTGTATATTGTTTTTTTATGTTATGACTTAAGCCTATGTATTAAGGCAAAAGACATACTCATGTATTAAGTAATACCTACTTTATATACCTCTAAAAGTTAGTTTGTATATCCTAAAGCTATAACTAAGTTCTTCTAGTAGTTTCTATAATGTTTTGCCAGATTATATAATTGTGTGACTGTGATATATGACATCACATTGTACTCTTAGCTAAGTATAAAAAATAAAATAAGAAAACTAAACTATAAAAAAAAAAAAATTATAAAGGCTTGAAAAATAGAAAATAGAAAATAAACAAGTCCACTTTGATGATTTCTAACACTTCATCACTACCAAATGTACCCTGCCTTTTTAAATAATGTTCTAAATACTTCAACCCAAGTTTCTAACTATCTGTATACTATCATTCTAATGTTAGCTCAGTATTGTTTTACCAGATTACAATAGACAATAGAGTATTTAGAACATTAGCTATCTTTAGGAAACCTTATCCTATTCTCTTAGGTTCTTCTAAAGGTAGGTTATATTTGACTAGTAGATTCTATGATATATGCTTGAGCTTTTCTAAAGATGTAAAACCCCATATAACTCTATAGACCTTGTTTAATCACCTTAACAAGAACTATGTCTAATATAATCCTTGAACCTAAGTTGTAACATTTCTATATTATGTAATCACAGTCTAGTCATATCTGGTAAAACTTATAAATGACACTTCTTCTCTAATTCACACTCCTCAACCTTATCTAGTGCAGATCAACTCTGTTCATTTCATATTGATCACTTCTCAGACTTCCTTGCTAGACTTCCTAATAACTTCATAAAACTCTATCTTAACATTCAAAGACCACACAGACTTAGAGTAATTACTTACAGTCTTCTTTCCTAGATACTATCTTAGGCAGAGTACTTAGTATATAAGTTAGATAGTTAACTATATATTTGTTATAGTATACTTGAACATGAATATTTTTCTTTTTATTTTATCTATTTTTCTTAATTTAATACTTCTTTTCTTTTGATTTTATTTGACAATAAAGAGACATGTAACTGTAGTCACATGACATATCACATGATATGAGGTTATAGGCCTAGACTCTGGAAGAAGAGGCTAAAAGAATGATGTCAAGGTATATGTTAATAGCATGTTCACCTCATGATATATACATAGTATACTTATAGACAATATATGAATATTAGGGCAAGATTATTTATTGTTAGCACAGACCATGTACATATACATATTGTATAAATAGTGTAGGAATACATCAGGAACTCCTTGTTAAGTTCTCTTGTAATCCTCACAAGATACTGTACTCTTAAGTCTACTTGGTAGTCTATTGGTCATTCTTAGACTAGTAGTTGCCACAACATTCCTCACTCAGCTATCAACAAAGAGACCAAATGACTCAATATCAACCCTATTTTCCCTTGTAAATTGTTATGGGATTTTAGCAAGAAAGAAAAATATGACTCAATCCTGCAAAATTGGCAAATAACATTTCAAGCATCAGATTACAAAGAAAATAATTTCCTAGACCTAATCAATGACAATAATTTACTTACTAAACCCACTTACACAAAAGATGGCACTTGGCTCAAACATTTTGGATACTCTAACACTCTATGTGCATAAGCAACCAGAAC
>Ga0157364_1003170_pt1 | contig 15840 bp, 15 predicted proteins | sample AttsexASBM2_FD_111476 | JGI IMG/M metagenome (GOLD analysis project Ga0157364, IMG submission 111476) | Fungus gardens microbial communities from leaf cutter ant in Ribeirão Preto, State of São Paulo, Brazil - Atta sexdens ASBM2 | ecosystem: Host-associated > Fungi > Mycelium > Unclassified ...
CACCGGAGATCGAGTTCAATAAGAGATTATCTTCGTCAATTATCAGACTAGCAAATTACAGTGTAACTACTAGTCTTATATACAAACTGATAATATAGGAGATGCTCGGGGTTTCAGTGGTAAAACCCCTATTGCCCCAAGCAGAGGTTTCAGTGTTAAGACACTGACAGGAGCAACTCCGTCATGGAAGACTGAGTTGAATAGGAGCATCTCCGCCATGGAAGACGGAATATCCGGAGGGTTGCAGCACCGCCATAAGACATGTTGCGAGAAAGATGGCCGCTGTGAAAGGTGGGCTTGTATGGTTCGGAAGTGGTCTTCACCGTGGGAACGTTGTTTCCGGACAGGTGGACTTGTATATGACAATCAAGAGAGAAGTGAGAGAGATAAAAAGTGAATGTAGATCAGAAAGAGTGGATATGTTGAGTCAGATAGAACTTATTGCTATACAAGGAAGTTCAATATGGCCCTCAGTCTATGTGGAGTCCTAGAGGTCATTTTTTAGGAAGCTACAGCATTACCAGCAGAGGAAGCTTTACCTTGCTTCTAAGAGTGAGACTTGAGAGTCTTCTTTTTTACCTGTCTTGCTCAGTAGAGTTTGCGATCACGTTTCCAGTAGCTGTCAAAGCTGAAAGCAGTAAACTCTAATTATTTTACTTTATTCTATTTTTAGAACTAGAGTTAGGGTTAAAGTGATGAGATCATGCTGTCATACATTAGTCACATCAGATAACATGGTCACAGTAATGGTCACAGGTCATATAATGCATAGAAGAATGTAGAAAGTTCTAGAAAGATGATATCATATAACATGCACAACACATGTTGATCTTATAGCATATACATGGTTGTTGAGAGTAGGCTAGAAGTAGCTTGCACAGACCATTAGGTATTAGTATATAAGGTAGACAATCCTGTATAGAGTTCTTTATTGAGTTTTCTTGTGTTAACCCTAATATAAAGTTCTTATCAGGATCGAGAGAAGTGAACTTAGTTTCTCCCCTATTTTCTTTCTCATTTTATTTTTATTTTTGATTTATTTTCTATTTTCTATTTTTAGAACTTAGGATTAAGGTTAAAACCTGCAAACACAAGAAGAAAGACAGGAAAGAATAATATTGTACAATATATGTAACATATGTTAGTCTTGAGATGCCTACATGTGTTATAGTATGAGAGTATGGACAGACTTGGACTAAGGTTAGGATTAAGTATTATAATTATTAGTATATAACGGAAGAGAGATAAGAGATAAGCACGTAACCTGGAAATCATGTAAGAGAGTCTAGAACGGTCTAGAAGGACTTATGGTCTAGAAGGATCAAGAGGAGTCTAGATAGGAGTTAGGGTTAGGAGTGACATCAAGGGACTATGGTTCCTCATGATGTATACATGGTGTGCATATGTACAGCAGAGATTAAAGGTATGATGTCAGGGTACATGTAGGAAGCATGGTGGCCTTAAGAAAAATATATGTGGATGAGTAATAGGACATGAGGACGATGCATGGACATAAGGGCAGGTAATTATTGTTGTAGCACGGACCAGGAGTCTGTAGTATATAGAGGATCAATACAGCGAGGGCTCCTTATCGAGTTCTCTTGTAATCCCTACTACTAGATAGCCAACTGAGAGCTTTGCTGAAGTAAGCAAACTATGAGTGCCATTCCAGCAAGTGGTTGCTACAACAACATGGCCATTTAGGGCAGGCTAAAAGTATCCAGCACAGACCAGGTACCTCTAGTATATAAGATAGACAATCCTGTACAGAGTTCTCTATTGAATTCTCTTGTGTTATTCAATACAAGATTACCTCATAATCCAACTCTAAGGGTTTTGAGTTATAACATTAGAACTCGATCCCCCTTCTTGAGACCGTCTAGCACAGGACCCTCTCATAACTTTACTCTTTTTTTTTCATCCTCGACCAAAGGGCAATACCATTTTTAGTCTAGAAGAACAGCTAGACTCTAGGCTTAAGGGGAGTGCTAGCTAGGCAGAGAAAAGCCCAGCCTGTTATGGGACGCTTAGGACATGAACAATTTTTATTTTATTTTATTTTATTTTCTGACTTTATAGGAATTTTATTTTATTTTTCTTTTCTTTTGAACGATGAAGAGGCACATGACACTGCAGTCACATGATATGATGTTATAGGCCTAGAAGATGGTAGAAGAATCTAGAAGATGATGTCAGGGCACATATATACAACATGGTGACCTTGAGGTGAACATGAGGAAAGAGCATGGACATAAGGGCAGGGTTAATTATTAGTAGCACGGACTATGAGGACTTTGTATAAATAAGACTCTAATTAAGAAGAGGCTCCTTGTCGAGTTCTCTTGTAAACTTCTCACATTATATCCACTTTGAGATTTACCTACTTGTGTTATCATTTGTCATTATGATAAGTAGTTGCCATAACACAGCCATTTGTTTATATCAAAGCCCACTAGTGTATTTCAGATGTATTACCCTTTTGTGAATGTACTCAATACTTCTTTCATTTATCAACCTTGTGCTATAGGTCCCCTTGTAGCTTATCTATGCAAAGAAATAGTAGGTGTTCTTAAAACCCTACTTAGAGTAGAATGGTCTTCTTAGACCAAAATCGTTTACATTCCCCTTAAGGCAGTAGTTGGTTGATTAGAAGTAGTCAGTAAACAGTGTAGACAAGACAAGAAGAGTGCCTGCTATCACCTACTGAGATTTTTTCTGCTTCAGAATATGGGTCAGAAACTGAGTTCAACACAGGATCAGTTCTTTCGATATAAGAATAATCACTGCCTACCCCACCATCTCTTACCCCTTTATCATTATCATTATCACCACCACCACCCTACAAAATGAGTCAGCCTGACTACCCCACCATTATAAGATGGCTCCAAGAACAAATCACCACATTATCCAAACAAGTAGCAGCGAGAGGAGAAGGAGGAGCAACAAGCATAGAGGTAGCAAAACCCCAGGTGTTTAATAGGGCCTCATCCAAGGTCTCAGTATTTGTGATGGCATGCAGGTTATATATTAGGATAAAGATGAAGGAGGCACCATTGGAAGAACAGGTCCAATAAGTACTGTCCTGCATATAAGGAGAATTAGCTGACATATGGAAGAAAAATGTGCTAGAGGAACTTGAGGCAGGAGAACTGGAATTTGAGACAGTAGGGGAATTCTTGGCAGAAATAAAGAAAGAATTTGGGGGAGAAGAGAAATTGGTAAAAGTAGCAGAGCTGAGGAAATTGGAGCAAGGGGGTAAAACCATAGAAGAGTTTATACAGAAGTTCAAGAGAGTAGCAAGAGAGAGTAGGTACAAGAGAAGGCCGTTGGTGGAAGAGTTCAAAAGAGGAATGAACAGAATGATCAGGAAGAGACTAATGGAAGCTGAGAACTAACCAGGCTCCATTAAGTAATGGTACAAGAGAGTAATGGCCCTCAATAGAAATTGGAGGGAGAGTAAGCAGGAGGAAGAAAGGTTGAGAGGGAAGAAGAAACAAATGGGAGGAGCTTCTAGACAGGAACAGTGACAGATATGGCCACGACCCTTAGTATGGCAGAGGAGGCAAATGCCTTCTTAGCAGGCAACAACAGAGCCTGCTCCGATAGAGGGAGTAGAAAGGGCTAATACAGTAATAGTGAGGGGACAGGGACAGAAAGTGGATAGGGGAAGGAACTGCTATGCCTGCAGGGAATTTGGGCACATGGCCTGTCATTGCAGAAATTAAGGAAGAGGAAGGATAACAGAAGGAAGGAAGTTGGAGTATGAAGGAAGGAAAGAGGGACTTTATGAATATGAGAACTATTTAAAAGAGAAGAGAACTTAGAATCTCTCAACTAAGTTCTCATAATAAATTTAATGTATTAGCTATAGGAATAAATGCTGGTACATTGAAATCAGAGAGAACTAAGATAGAAGTAAGAAGAGTAGAAGGAAAACCATTGAGGGAAGTAATGGTAAAGATTGGGCTGGAAAGAATAGATACACAGGAAGGGATAACCATAGAGGTGTTGTTAGACAGCAGGGCAACAGGGCTAGTAATAAGCTCAGAGTTTGCCAGGAAACAGGAATTCAAATTAAAAAGACTGGAGAAACCGATGCATGTGAGGAATGTGAACGGCTTACTCAACAAGGAAGAGCTAATAGAACACACAGTAAAAGTAAATATCTACTATCAGTGGCACCAGGAAAGGACAGAGATTGATGTCATTGGGGGACAAAAGTGGACAGTAATTTTGGGGATGTCATGGTTAGCTTGTCACAACCCAGAGATTGACTGGAAGACAGAGGAAGTGAAAATAACGAGATGCCCAAAAGAGTGTGGGAAGTAATGGAGACTGGAGCAGGGGAAATCAGAGTGGCAGAAACAAAAGGAAGAGGAGGCCAAAGAGGAAGCAGAAAGAAAATGAGAAGAGTGGAAAATGAAAAAGAGGAGAAAAATAGTAGAAGTAAAGAGAGTAGCAGAGGAGTAGGAGATCTGAGACGAAGAGAAGAAAGCAGCAAGGTTGGAAGAGGAAGCAAGGAAGTGGGTGCTGGAAAAGTTTCACCAATGGATAAAAGTCTTTGGAAAGAAACAATCTAAGAGAATGCCAACAAGGAAGGTATAGAACCATGTGATAGAGGTGAAGGAAGGATTTGTGCCAAAAAAAGAGAGGGTGTACCCATTGTCAAGAGAGGAAAGAGAGGAGATAAGGGAGTTTATAAAGGAACAGCTGAGGAAGGGATATATATGACTATCAAAGTCACCACAGATAGCACCAGTATTCTTTGTAGGAAAGAAGGATGGGAAGAAAAGAATGGTCTAGAACTATAGGTATCTGAATGAATAAACTATCAAGAACAATTACCCCCTTCCTTTAATATTGGATATATTGGAGAATATTGGAATGAAGAAGGTCTTCACAAAGATGGTCCTTAGATAGGGGTATAATAATGTGAGGATTAAGAAAGGAGATGAGTGGAAGGCGGCTTTCACTATACTAGAGGGATCTTTTGAACCAACAGTAATGTTTTTTGGATTGACCAATTTACTGGTGACATTTCAGGTGATGATGAATGAACTACTATAAGATCTGATTAACATAAGAAATGTAGCAGCCTTTATTGACAACGTGATAGTAGGAATGGAAATAGAAGAAAGGCATGATGAGTTAGTGGCAGAAGTAATAAGGAGGTTAGAGGAGAATGATTTGTATGTGAAGCCAGAAAAGTGTAAATGGAAGGTTAGGGAAGTAGGATTCTTAGGAGTGGTAATAGGACTAAAAGGAATTAAGATGGAGAAAGAGAAGGTGAGGGGAGTACTGGAATAGCCAATACCAAAGTGTGTCAAGGACATTTAGAAGTTTTTAGAATTAGTAAACTACTATCGCCAATCCATATAAGGCTTTGTGTCTATTGCAAGACCATTGCATGATATGGTGAAGAAGGATAGGAAGTGGGAGTAGATGGAGAAGCAGGAAGAGGCATTCAAAGAATTAAAAGAAAGGTTTACACAGGAGCCAAACCTGGATAGAAAAATGAGAATGGAAGTAGATGTATTGGATTATACTACAGGGGGAGTGCTATCAATGGAGGGCAAGGACAGAAGGTAAAAGCCAGTTGCATTTCTCTCCAAGTCCTTAAATAAGACAGAAGGAAATTATGAGATATACAATAAAGAAATGCTGGCAATCATCAGGGGGTTAGAAAGTTGGAGACATTTGTTGGAAAGAGCACAGTCCAAGTTCGAGATCTGGACAGATCATAAGAACTTGGAATATTTCATGAAAGCACAGAAACTAAATTGAAAACAAGCTTAATAGACTCTGTATTTGTCTAGATTTGATTTTTCTCTAAAGTACATACTAGGAACGAGGATGGGAAAGACAGATGGACTAAGTAGAAGATCAGACTGGAAAGTAGGGGCAAATAAGGACAACAAAAATCAAGTAATTATTAAAGATAATTGGCTTTGTAAGATAGAAGAAGTAATTATAGAAGGATTAGAAGTAGATATAGTAAAAAAAATAAAAAGGGCTAGGAGTAAGAACAAAGAGGTAGTTAGGATAGTAGAGAAGATAAAGAAGGTAGGAGTAAAAGCAATACAAAGGGAAGAATGGAAGGTGGAAGAAGAACTGGTATTGAAGGAAGAAAAGGTGTATGTGCCAAAGAATGAGGAGTTGAGAACAGAAATCATTCAGTTACACTATAATGTGCCAATGGCAAGACATAGAGAAAAATGGAAGACGGTGGAGCTGGTTACCAGGAATTACTGGTAGCCAGGAGTGACAAGAGAAGTAGGACAGTATATAGAAGGGTGTAATTTGTGCCAGAGGATGAAGAATAGGATGAAAGAGACAGCAGGGAAGCTAAAGTTGAGTAAGGTACCAGAAAAGCTGTGAACCTACCTAACAGTGGACTTTATTACAAAATTACCAGTGGTAGCAGGGAAGGATGCAATCCTGGTGGTCTACAACAGGTTGTCCAAAATGACACACTTCGTGGCAACAACCAAGAAAACATCAGTGGAAGGATTAGCAAGATTGTTCAGAGATAATATGTGGAAGCTACACAGGTTGCCAGAGAGTGTAGTGTTAGATAGGGGCCCCCAGTTCGTGGTAGAATTAACAAAGGAACTGAACAGGATGTTAGGGATTGAAACAAGATTATCAACAGTGTTTCACCTATAAACAGATGGACAGATGGAGAGAATAAACCAGGAGCTGGAGCAATATTTGAGGATGTTTGTAGACCATAGACAGAAATATTGGCCAAAATGGCTGGTGTCAGCTGAATTTGCAGTGAACAATAAGGTTCATATGGCAACAAAGGTTTCGTCTTTCATAGCAAACTATAGTAGAGAGCTAAGGATGGTGGGCAATATTAGAAAGAAAGAAAAAGTGGAAAAGGCGACCAAATTCATAGAAAGGATGAGAAAAGTACAGAGGGAAGCTGGAGTGGCATTGAAGAAAGTCTAGGAAGATATGAAGAGATAAACAGATAAAGAAAGAAAAGAAATAGAAGCTTGGAAGAAAGAAGACAGAATGCTGTTGAGTATCAAAGACTTGGTATTCAAGGAAAGACCAGTAAGAAAGTTAGTAAAGAGATATGTAGGGCTGTATGTGATAGAAAAGGTGGTATTGACCAATACAGTCAAACTATGATTACCTATCTTGATAAGAATCCATCTAGTAGTAAATCTCAGCCAAATAGTAAGGTATAGGGAGCAAGTGAAAAGACAGAAGAAAGAAGAAGAAAAGCCAATTGAAGTAGAAGAAACGGAAGAGTGGGAAATTGAAAAGATATTAAATAAAAGAAAAATACAGGGGGTAAATAGATACTTGGTATGCTGGAAGGGGTTTACAGTGGAAAACAATACATGGGAAAAGGGGGAGGATTTAGGAAATGCAAAGGAGTTGGTAGACGAGTTCGAGGGAAGATTAAATGCGGAAGTAAGACAACAGGAAAAGGTAGAAGTAAGAGGAGAAATAAAGGGAAACCCAGGAGCAGAAAAATACAGGAGGAATAAGCTACCAGGGAAGTATACAGCAAAGTTGCTGTATGGATGGGACAATGGAAAATTTGAGGAGGAGTATTTAAGGAAGTTGGAAAAGAACTGGTGCAGGTAGAAGTTAGTTTCTCTGGAGAAGAAACCTTGAGAGGGGATAATGTTAGGATTGAGAGAAGTAGACTTAGTTTCTCCCCTATTTTCTTTCTCATTTTATTTTTATTTTTTATTTATTTTCTATTTTCTATTTTTAGAACTTAGGATTAAGGTTAAAACCTGTAAACACAAGAAGAAAGGCAGGAAAGGATAATGCCATATAATGTGTGTAACACATGTTAGCCTTGAGGCGCCCATATAGCCGTTTAGGGCAGGCTAGAAGTATCCAGCACAGACCAGGTGCCTCTAGTATATAAGATAGACAATCCTGTACAGAGTTCTCTATTGAGTTCTCTTGTGTTACCCAATATAAGGTTACCTTATAATCCAACTCTAAGAATTTTGAGTTATAACAATTAAGAGTTTCCTGTGGAACACCATTTGAGTTATTATTAGAAATACCCTTATCTCATGGTTTAGGCCTGGTCTTTAGAGCATATGCCTCATATAATACACACTGTCTCTCCTCTGAGAGATTTATGTTAGCTACCTTACTAACAGATATACATTTTTCTGAATTTTTCTAATAAGACAACTGAGATCTGTCAATAGGTTCCTAAATGTTGACATCCAGTAGGTTATTATTCATTTCCATACATTCATGATATAGTCTTGATAAAGTGCTTGAAGAAATCAATAAACTTCTAGAGCCTACATTGCTTGAAAGAGTAGATCTTCCTCTGATATTATCATCACCATCAATATTCATTGCCACACTGGGAGGGAATTGAGCCATTGAATAATGAGAAATACTTGCTGAAGAGTTGGAAAAATGTTTATTTGCTAATTCTCTTATAAATGCTACTATATAAGATGGAGGTAAGAAAGAAAGAAGTGATGCTGATCACACTTTCTTGTCTAAGTCCAAAATAAATAAATAAAATAAAATAAGTTCAAGTTCAATGTTTACAACTCTAACACAGACTATGAAAGACCATAGAGCATTATAAAAGAGGGAGAGAATACAAAAAAGAGAAGTTTAATAACATATTCAGATTGTTAGAGTTAAAAACAATAGACTTATTTTATTTTTATCTCTTTTCTTATTTTCATTTTTATTTCTATTTATTTATTTCTTATTTTTAGACTTAAGGTTAAAAGTTAGTGTAATATCATATGTAACTATTATAAATATAACATAACATAATTAGTATTATATATCTATCATATATCATATAATACTGTCACAAGTCATAATTACATAATCATATGTCACAAAAAATTGTAAAAGGTTCTAGAACAATGATATCATCTTATATATTAATAACATATAGTATATATGACTTTTAGAGTAACATAGACTATTAGTCTAGTATATATAAGGTAGATAACTTTGTACTTAGAACTCCATTAAGTTTTCTTATATAAATCTTATTTAAAGTTCTTTTATCTTAACTCTAAGTCTTTAATCATAATGTAAATAGTTAGAAGTATTTGTATGCAACTTGAAAGAGTTTAAAGCATAAAAAAGCAAATAAGTAAATGAGTGTAGATGTTAGAAAGAGTTATAGAACATAGATCAGCTAGAAAATACAGAAGAGAAAAGTCTTAGAAAAGTAAATTTTCTTATACTTCTCTTATATAAAATTGAATCTTTAGAAAAGTGAACTAAGATTATTACTATAAAGATAAGGAGTCAGAACTGTCAGAATTGTGAACAATGGACTTAGTTTTATTCTATTTTCCTTTATTTTATTTTGAGTTTTTTTTTCTTTACTTGGATATAGGCAAAGAAGACAAAATGTAACATCACATGGGCGTGACTTGGTGGTCACATAAGTCACACACTCATGTGACACAATAGAACAACATAGAAGGTTCTAGAAATAATAATGTTATATAGTATGGTTAACACATGGTTATTAGAATAAGACTAAAGGAGTATAGTATAGACCATCAGTAGTTTGTATATAAGGTAGATATCTTATACTTAGAAACTCTATTGAGTTCTCTTGTGTTACTCAATACAAGAGTATGTTTTTTGCTTTATACAGAGCTTAAATCATAACAAGAACATTAAAACTAGCACTATTAAGAAAGTTAATTTTCTAGATAAGTTGATAGCCATAATCAGAAAGGCTATATACTCAGCTTCAGTTGAAGATAAGGTTACTATCTTTTATTAGTAGCTCATTGTTACAAACTCAAGATCTTAGAGTTGATCAGATGAATGAACCTTATATTGAGTTAACATAAGAGAACTTAATAGAGAACTTTGTATAAGATGGTCTACCTTATATACTAATTACTCATGGTCCATACTCTACTACTTTAGCCTATTCTAAATGACTATATGTAAGCCTTAAGATCAACCTGTATTAAACACATTATTATAACATTATTATTCCAGAATCTTTTACCTTATTTCATTGTAACCACATGACTTTGTGACTGTGACTGTAGTAATCATGATGTTATGCTAAACTCTAACCCTAAATATAAATTAATACAATGTAAGACTTGAGCACAACTTATGCCTAATAAAATAAGATCAATTACTATGTCAGCATGACCTTAAATATTACTTTATGAGCTATGAGGGTAAAGTAACCAGTTACAGATTTATGAGATTATAGATTTTCTGCCAAGTCTGAGTCAAAGTATATTATAATAGACTCATTGCTAAATCTGTTATAAATTATTACTTACAAGTGTTAAACAAGTATTTACAAAAATATAATTCAGCTTGATAATATTTATTTAAGGAGTTTTCTATCTGCTAAGCAAGTTTAACTATAGCAAATTCTATATCAGAATATAAGCCAATTATTATATACATCAGAAATCTAACCAATTACTAGTATTTTTAATAGAAACTGATATTACACTACTTATTATTAGATTTGAATATATAGTCCAATAGTAATGGAGTACTTGTTGAGTTAGTTACTGTATTAAAGCATACTAGAACTTTGTCTAAGTACTATTAGAGTTGAAGATAATAGACTTTGTTTTCTTTCAAAATACTCTTATTTTAATTTTAATTTTATATTTAGAACTTAAGGTTAAGATTATAGTATAATATTACATATAACTGTTATATATCATAATAAGATGTGATATATGTCACAGTCACACAATTATGTGATATATAGTAGAATATAAAAGGTTACAGAATGATAATATCATATTATATATTTACTACATGTTAATCTTATAGATAATGTATAGTCTTTAGGATAGGTTAGTATTAGTCACACACAAACTACTAGTTAGTATATCTAAGATAAACACTCTGTACTAAGAACTCTATTAAGTTCTCTTATATAAATCTTATACAAGATTCTTTTTTTAAAACTTAATACTTTGAGTTTTAAATTGTAATAAGTACTCAGATTAGTCTATAAAGATTTTTTGATTCTTGCAATTGTAACTTATACATATTCCAAGAAATTCTTTAGTCTCTACAATATTTTTATTTCATTATGAATTTTCACTTCAACTTTAAAAAGAGTAGGAAATTTTTTAAATCTATCAAATAGATATTATTAACATTACTTAAATCTTAAAGCTAATATTAATTTAATCATAGTTGTTAGATAAGGAATATGTCTGAAAAAGGAAACTATTTATAGGAAAATTATATAAGATATTGGAAGAATGTGAGAACATTATCTGATATATGTAGATACTAGATGACCTTAGCTTCAGTAAATGTACTATACCTCTATATATCATATTTAGAAAGGGAAAACAAATGGAAAATAGAATATAAAGAAAGTTAGACTTCTGAGCATGGATACTCAAAACAGTATACTATACTGGTTGATTTTCAAGCTAAACAGCTACAAAGTATCTAGATATTTTAAGTATTAGTACTAAGACTATCCAAGAATTAGTGGAGATAGATAATTACTCTGAATATACTAAAGTTCTTGAAAATCAAGTCTATAGTTCTATAGAGATCATAAAGAGCCATATAATTAGTAATAGAGTGATTGGACATGGAAAAAAACCAGATTGATATTAAACATGGTTTATATCTTGTTATCTGAAATCTGAAAAGACATCTCAAAAGTCTAAACTAAGTAACTATGTGTTATTTAAGAATGTAAAAGATAGATCAGAAAAATCTTTAATTTTAGCTTATATACTATGACTCATAGAGATATACAGATTACATATTTTGAATTTGAGACTTGGAAACTTAGAAGATAACAAGATGTGTTATTGCTAACACCAGAAAAGATATGTTAGTTTTAGTTGATTTTCAAAATGACTACTATAGTATAAACTACTAGATTATATACTAGTTAGTATACTTGGGATAGTTATCTGAAATATAACTGCTAAGTAAGTTACCCTAATTTCTTGTGATCTTTAAATATCAGGAAATAGAGATCTATGGAGTTACTTAAACCAGCAAAAACATCCATAGTGGAATGGATAGGTGTGATCCACACCAAAAGAGATCAGGGAGTGTGAATGAGAAGTAGAAAGTTATCTGTGGGTTAGGATGAATGTGGTTAGAACATAAGATGTGATAATTGACTCATACTAGAAGTAGTATATAGACCAGAAAGAAAATATCTACTTCTACAAATGTTTTGGGTGGAGTAGAGCTTAGGTAATTGTTATCTGTGATAAAGTCAGATATATTGAATGTGTTTAAATAGATATGTGACAATAGTCTACTACCAAGATAAGCTAGCTTGTTTAAGATTATATACTTTATAAAGTTTCTAAACTTTCTTTTTTTGACCATGTAGCTTGAAATTTTCAAACTGCTCCATGTAAATTTTCTCATCTAGAATACCATATAAGTAGACATTTTTTATGCTAATGTTATGGATATTCCAATCTTCAAGAACAACAATAGCTAAAAACAGCTATGCTATCTTATAGTGAACAATTGGAAAGAATAATTTGTCAAAGTTAATTCCTTCAACCTAAGAAAATCCTTTTGCAACAAGTTGAGATCTGTAACAACCATTAGACTTAATATTAAATATCTAGCAATTCATGATTACTTTCTATCTCTTAGAAAGGTCTACAACTTTATGGACATTTCTGTCTTTAAACAATTTCAGCTTTTTAAGGCAGAATTCAAACTACTTTTGAATGTCAGCTGGTAATTTAATAATATTTCCAAGGTTTTTGGGAATCAAGTGAGACTCTGCTGCATGTTATGCTAAGAGAAAGCAAATTTGCTCTACTCTCTCTTCTCTTACAAGATATACCAAGTAGCTAGTGGTAGTTAGCTCAGTCAATTCATTTGCAGAAGGTAAAATGCCTATTATACCCTTATTATTATTAACAATGATCAGACATTGGCCTTCCCACTAGATATTATATAAAATCCTATCTATTTTAACAATGTTATCATATAAGTTATATAGATAATTAGCTTTGTTTATTCTTATCATCCTTAGCAGTAGATTATCAGAGAATCTTTGTGTATTTTAATGTATTCTTTGTGATTTATGACAAGTATTTTCATGCTTATTACATACTATATTGGGATTGTGTTAAATCCTTAGGGTTAGATAAAAGAACAACTCTTGTATTAGAGAAATACAAGAGAACTCAATAGAGAGCTCTTTACAAACTAGTCTACTTTATATACTTCTACAGATGGTCCATGCTAGGTACTGTGCATCCTACCCTAAATGACCATGTGTTAAGCATAAGGCCAACATATGGTGTCTATGTTGTATAATATCATTTGTTCTAGAACCTTCTACTCCATTCTTTCAAGTCTTGTGATCAATGTTGTGACCGATCACTTCTAATCCTAACCCTAGTTGTTCTAAAAATAGAAAATAGAAAAATAAAAATAAAAAGAAAAGATAAATTAAATTAAACACCAAAAAATGAAGTTCACTTTCAACAATCTTGACAATATTTGACCATATCCAGAAAATTGACTTAAGTTTTTGTGTAGGAAAGCAAAATTATAATAAAAGAAATAGTTATCAAGAAATATAGTCACTCACTTGTACTTTGAATAAGACAAGGTGGAGAGCTTAAGGAGATCTGAGTAAATCAATCCTGAAAGCTCACTAAAGCAAACAGAATTCTTAGGAAAACTATGTTGATACATCTTTCCAAGAGTGTAACTACAGCAGATATGTTTCTGTGTTGGAAAACAGATCTTCTTTACATAATCAAGGACATAATGCATGATTTTGTTAGATGCATGTTTAAAACAATGGTAAAAGGTCTCAAATTTCAGATGTCTTGTTGTAAGACTTATAATATTAGAAACATTATGCTTAAGAATGTGAGTTCTCACAATCTGAATATTGCCTTAAAGATTAGGAGTAGCCAATAGAACAGAGACTTATTACAGAAAGTAGAACCACTTTTATTGCCTTTTACTTTTAATTCAGACTAAAGAATTTGTCTAGTAGAGAGAAAATGTATTTGCATGCTAGAAACACAATATACTAGCTATAGTTTGGATATAACAACTTTAGTAGTCTCTTTCTCAGGATCAAAGATTTTATGTTCAATTAGAATAGTGCTAGAAGCAATCATAACTAATAGTGCTTTTGAGTTTACAGTCTCAACTTGATCATAATTTCCTGAAGTCATATTAACAAAGTCAGACTCAAATGAAGTAAAGTGAGCAGAGATACTAGAATCTAAGAACTATTCATCTTCATAAAAGCTGCTATGAGGCACTTTTTTACTCTTACACAAGAAACACAATATTTAGAGAAATTCACAGCAATAGATGAGTCAGGTAAAATAAATTTACTTTGACTTGGAGCTATACATATATAATTAATTCTACTTGACACTATAAAGTTCTTCATTGTGGCCATTACATTGGTGCAAACAATTGTGTCATCATATTTAATAATAGTTCATATATATATATATCAGATAGACTGAGTTAAGGAATTTGGTGAATCATCAATCTGTAAGAAAAGAGACATATAATTGGTTGCTAGAAGTCTAACTATCTGATTCATACCTATCATTGTTCTCTAAAGAAACTGTATAATCATCATTATCTACCCACTTTCTAGGAGTAGCTACTATAAGTAGATTAACCTCTATGAAAGAGATATTCTTAGTAAGCAGTTTTATGATTCTGGAGGTTGAGATCTCAATAAATGGGTTCAAGAACTTCTTCTCTGAATACTTCTTATAAAATTTTATTACTTGCACTTTTACTTATATTTGAAGTTCTTGAGTGAAACCACTCTAAGAAGTGTATACTATAGCAAAGCAATCAGTAAGTTGAGGAACTATAACTGAAGGCTTAGGAGAAAGAGGATGAATTAGTGGATAAATAGCAACTATACTTACAAAAGTGATAGTATTGTTTATTTAACAGACATTGCTACTATTATTATTCTAGTCTTTTGTTTCATCTGCTTATAAAAACCCTATACAAAGTGCACAGTGATATGGGCTTTCCAGAATAACCTTAGCTTTAGCTTATGTGCTGTGCTATCTGTCTAATATATAGTCACAACTTTAGAAGTGGAGCAGAGTCCAAAAAAAGTGAGTACTGATAGTAGTGTATTACTAAAGAATACTAGAGATAGAGTTTAACTAATATAGTCAATTATTAGACTAGTAAAATATAATGTACCTACAAGTCTTATATACAGGTACTATAAAAAGGAGAAACTTGGAGATTTTAGTGGTGAAATACTAAAAGAGGTTGAATAGAAGAACTCTATCATATAAGACTGATTTTCATAGAAGTATCTCTGCTATGGAAGATGGAGTATTCACAGGGTTTGAAGTAGAGTATAACACCATCATAGAAGATATGCTATGGAAATAAGACTGTTATAGAAGACAAGCTTTTGTTAGGGTTGATAATAGGTCAACATCACTGCAAAGAATAGGTTTAATTAGTTAAACTTAGCATATGACACATCATTTCTGTTATAATGTTATGGAATGCTTTGGACACTAACATTTTTCTTTTTCTTTTATCTATTTTTCTTGATTTTATATTTCTTTTTCTTTTAAATTTCTTTTTCTTTTTAGTGACAATGAAGAGGCATGTGACATCACAGTCACATGACATGTCACATGATGTGACATTATAGGCCTAGAACGTAGTAGAAGGATCTAGAAGATGACATCAGGACACATGTATACAATATGATGGCCTTAAGTAAGAAATGAGGCAGACATGAGGATGTAGCACGGACCATGTGTATTCTGTATATATAGGACTCTAATTTAGCAGAGACTCCTTGTCGAGTTCTCTTGTGAACTTCCCACTTGA
>Ga0157364_1003171_pt1 | contig 15838 bp, 20 predicted proteins | sample AttsexASBM2_FD_111476 | JGI IMG/M metagenome (GOLD analysis project Ga0157364, IMG submission 111476) | Fungus gardens microbial communities from leaf cutter ant in Ribeirão Preto, State of São Paulo, Brazil - Atta sexdens ASBM2 | ecosystem: Host-associated > Fungi > Mycelium > Unclassified ...
ACAACCGTATGACAAGAAGGGTCCGACGTAGACATGATGGACGCGGTCAGGATTGAGAGAGATGCAGCCGTGGGAAAATTTATGTCTATATCAAACAAAGAAATTATCACTTCCACTGCTATCATCTTGACAAGGTTATATACTTGTTGTTTTACCACTCTCAGTCTCAGCTATCTTCATTTGCTTAAAGCTGCTAATATATTTGCTAATATCTGTATAGCCATAGAAATAATCCATTAGTAAAGTGATTACTATCAAATTTCTGAGGATTACCACTATACAGATAAGATAAGATTTTCCCTTTTTGTTTCTGTACCACACTGTTTGGCTAAACACTATACAACACTAAAGCTACCTGTGATGCCTTCCTAGTCTTAATTCCAAGCATCTTAGTCTTGAACTTCCAATTGTAGATAGCTGAGTTGAGTGAGGTTTCTTGGACTTATGCTTTTTTTGGGACTTTCAATGACTGTTGAAAATTACATACTCATGCAAACAGCTATCTACCCAGATTCCTTGTCACTTGCAGCCAGACATAAGCAGAATTGGTGGCATTATAAAACTAGTCACTCCTGCCTGTTATGAACTTAAATCCTTAGAGTGGGATAAAAGAACAACTCTTGTATTGAGTAACACAAGAAAACTCGATAGAGATCCCTTTACAAAGTAGTCTACCTTATATACTACTACCAATGGTCCGTGCTCACTACTGTGCACCCTACCCTAAATGACCATGTGTAGACCATAAGGCCAGCATGTGTTGTCCATGCTGTATGATGTCACTTGTTCTAGAACCTTCTACTACATTCTCCTATGTCTTGTGACTATGCCATCAAGTTGTGACTGATGCGACAGCGTGACTGATCAACCCTAACCCTAGTTGTTCTAAAAATAGAAAATAGAAAAATAAATCGAAAAGAAAATAAAAAATAAAATAAAATAAAATAAAATAAAATAAACCAAGTCCAACTTCCTCGATCTTGATACTGCCATCACTACAATATTCTACAGCAATCTTGCCACCACAGTATAACACTAACATACTGTTACTGCTGCCACATACTACAGTCATATCATAGAATACCTCTAGTCCTAAATAGATACCAACATCATTATTAGCAACTGCCAGAACAATGATCCAAATGATCAGTACTTACCTCAAAGCTACTGTTACACAATTAGTTTTCTTCAAAGTCCTGGTCCCCAAAGTTAGGAACATAACTGTTGAAGTAGTTGCACAGTAGGTCCAGACCTGCAAATTCTTCTTCATTCATAGAAATTGTCAGGAGTACAGTATGAAGTATATATATAGTACTAGTCAGATGTCAAAGCTAAGCTTGACATTGCACACTTTTAGCGTAACTGGTTCAGTGGCTGGTCTATTTCTAACAAATTTGTGTTTCAAAAGATCAAAATGTGACTTCAATATGGAAAAAATCCTGATACTAGAAGTAGTCATGGGAAAAGGACAAGTTCAAATAGAAGAAGAAAAAATCAAGGCAGTAAAAGAATGGAAGACACCAACTAAAGTCAAGAAAGTAGAAAGTTTCTTGGGATTTGTGAACTTTTACAGGAAGTTTATCAAGAATTTCAGATATACAGTGAAACCCTTGAACGAGCTTAAAGGAAAAAAAGAATGGATATGGACAGAAGAATATCAACAAGCATTTGAAAAGTTGAAGGAAAAGATAACGAGTCAACTGGTGCTTTCTCTTCTGAAAAGGGAAGGTAAATTCAGGGTAGAAACTAATACTTTAGAACATGCTATAGGAGGAGTACTGTCTCAAGAACAGGAAGGAAAGTGGAAACTAATAGCATTCCTATCTAGGACTATGCAACCAGTGGAAAGGAACTATGAGATCTATGACAAAGAATTACTGGCAATTATAGAAGCTTTAACCAAATAGAGACAATATCTACTGAACATCACAGAACAATTCAAAATCTGGATGGATCATGAAAATCTCAAATACTTTAGGGAGCCTCACAAGTTAAATGGATGACAAGCAAGATGGTACCTAAAGTTACAAGATTACAATTTCATTTTACAGCATATACCAGGAAAAATGAATACAAAGGCAGACATTCTATCAAGGAAGGATCAGATGAACACTCAAGATAACAACAAGAATGTACAGGTGTTGAAAGAAGAATTATGGACTAGAATAACAATGGCAGAAATAACAGTACTACAAAGAAAAGAGATGAGAGAAAACTCAAGTTTATTAGACAATATACAAAGAAATAACATAAAGGAATATGAGGTGGTACAAGAATTGAAGAAAGAAAATAGTCTAGCTTGGGAAGAGAATGTAATTATATACATGGACAGACAAATTTACATTCCAAATAACAAGAAACTCCAAGAACAAATTTTATAATAAAACCATGATCTTATGGATGTCAGTCACCTGGGACAACAGAGAATGTTGAAATTGATTAAGAGAAATTACTAGTGGCCAGAAATCAAAGAGGACATTAAGAAATATGTTCAAGGATGTATCAAGTACCAACAAAATAAAGTCCAACATTAAAAGAAACCAGAAGAACTACACCTACTCAAGATACTATAAGAACCATGGCAAGAAATCAGTATTGATATAATTAGGCCATTACCAGAATCAAATGGAAATGATACTATTGTGATGATAGTTGACAGATTTACAAAAATGATTCAACTAAAGACAATGACCACAAATATATCCTTAGAAGGAATTGTGAAGATCTATAGAGATAAAATATGGAAGATTTATGGAGTACTAAGAAAAATCCTCAGTGATAGGGGATCCCAGTTTGCATCGAAATTTATGGAAGAATTGATGAAAATATTAGGAACCAAGAAAATGCTTTTAACAGCGTATCACCCTTAAACAGATGGCAAAACAGAAAGGATCAACCAGGAGATAGGAACCTTCTTATAACACTATGTCAATTATAGACAAGATGATTAGGCAGAATGGATTGCAGCTGCAGAGTTTCAGTATAATAACAAGAAACATGTGACAACAAGACAAATACTATTTGTCCTAAACTTTAGAAGACATCCATGGAAGGAAAACCTTGAGGTACAAATGGAGATTCCAAGATTGAAAGAATTCTTGATGGGATTACAAAAAAGTTAGAAGGAAGCCACAAAATTAATGGAAGTAGCACAAGAAGTAATGAAGATACAGTTCGACAGAAAAAGAAGAAATCTACAAAGACTAAAGATTGGAAACAACATGTGGTTAGAAGCCAAGAATATTCATTTGAACAAACTTTCAAAGAAGTTGGATCAAAAAAGATATGAACCCTTTAGGATTTCAAAGGTCATTGTTATGATGTACATGAGGACTAATATTTTTCTTTTTCCTTTATCTATTTTTCTTGATTTAATATTTCTTTTCTTTTGAATTTCTTTTTCTTTTGATGACAAAGAGGCACATGACACTGTGGTCACATGATATGTCACATGATGTAATGTCATAAAAGCCTAGAGTGGACTAGAATAGGCTAGAACAGTCTAGATGGATGATGTCAAGAAGCATGTTAACAGCATAGCTACCTCATGGTACACTCATGGACAATGTATGGACATTAGGGTAGGGTTAATTATTAGTAGCATGGACCATGTGTAATTTATATAAATAGTGTAGCAATTCAGTAGAGACTTCTTGTCAAGTTCTCTTGTAATCCCCACATTGATAGTCTACTTTGAGCTTTACTTACTTGTGTGATTATTAGACTTTGTGTCTAGTGGTTGCCACAACAGTCATTGGACAAGAGGCATTTCAACTAGAATTTCCAGAAGAATGGATGATCTACAACTTATTTAATGAAGACTTGCTAACAAAGTACAAGGAATCATATTTCAAAGGACAATACATGGATCCAGCACTACAACCTACAATTATTAATGAAGAAGAGGAGTACGAAGTAGAAGAAGTTAGGAAGCACAGAAAATAAGGATAGAAAACTCAGTATCTGGTACACTGGAAAGGTTATCAGAATGAACATGACCAATAGATCACAGGAAAAGGGTTGCCTCATATAAGAGAGGCGATTAAAGACTATTGGACAAAGATTTCGAGTCAAAACATATAAAGAGAGGGGGTAAAATCCCATTTCAACAGTTCAGAACAACATCCAATACTCTAAATATCTTCACAATTCAACAACAACTTCACTACTGTACCAACCTCACCCAACCCTTATGTTACCAGAAGACTTAACAATATAGATAAAGCTAAACTATTTAAGAAGAAACGAGATGACTGAATGAAACTATACTACAAAATGCTACAAGGAATAGAGGTAATGATTGATGTTCAGAGACAAGTGAAGGACATAATAAAGATGGCAGAAGAAACAAATAGTATGATCATGAAGATGAAGGGAAACATTTTAAAGGCTAGTGTCAACAATTGGATAATGAATACAATGAACATACTTAGCATATTAGAAGATCTACAGACTCTAATTCAAAGCGACATGGAGAACTGAGTTTATCAAATTCAATGAATGATAGCTAATGAACTAGATGAGTATAAAGAAAGAGGAAACAAATATATAAATGATAACATTGAGAAGATTTAAGGATTGTATAGAGATGAAGAAATCAAGAAGGAGTTCAAAGGAAAAGGAATATAAGACGAAGAAGTATTGTTATTCAAGCTATACAAGGAATCAACAAGATTGGACACAAAATCAAGTTTTATTCAGGACAAGGTTAAAAATCTGGAGAAACATATGAAATTTGTACAAACACCTATGAGGACTAGAGTATTCAGTCTACCACCCCACTATAAATATATCTGAGCAAAAGGCAAACAAGATAGTCAATTCTAGCAAGAAGTAGTAACCACATTTGTGGAAAACAAACATAACACAGAAACCTTATGCAATGAATATCAAATATCCATGTATCAAGGAGGATCTCTACATGAACCATACTTCATTGCCATCAATAATCATAGATGAGCAATAATCAGTCCAAACAAGAAAATAGTGGCCACTCATGTTGTAGGTGAATTAGAAGTGTTAATCTGATTCATAGAGATATGAATGCTGAAAAAGAGATATTGTTATGATCGATGCCTCATGGATGCAGCATAAACTAGGGTCAAAGGCAATGATGGTATGATTGGCTATGCTGAAGTTATCTCAGTTAGTGCCTCATGTAGTAAGCATTGATGTATTGCTCTTTCCTCATGTTATATAACTTACTTTCCTTATGTATTGTGAATGATCTTCTCATGGACATGTCATATATATAGCATAGATATACTACTGTATCTTTACACTTTACCAATTATAATATCCCTTACTCCTTTCTCAAGTCTTTGCCTAAGTTGCAGCCTGAGCTTAGCCTAAGGTCATAACACTCATGGCTGATACATGAGCATTAAGATAGGGTTATTTATTATTAGCATGAACCATAAACCATTCATATAAATAGGATAGCAATACATTGAAAACTCCTTATTGAGTTCTCTTGTAATTCCCATGAGATTTTTACTTATAAGATTACTTTAGTATGCTATTAACTATCTTGGTTAGTGGTTGCCATAACATAAGGGCTTTCAGCTAGGTATATATTGTAGGCATAGTAAGATAATGTGCTATCCCAAAAAGAGAGGCATTAATATTACAAACTTGTATTTGCTATTTCTAAAAGAGGAGATGATTCTAGTGAAGGTAAAGAAGGCAGTAGTGCTATTTAAACTCTTATCTAGCTAGAAGAAAGATGTCACAAAATTTGGCAGTAAATTCTTCAAAGAAGAGACTATTATAGTCTTCTTTATTCACTCAGTACTACTGTTGAATTTTCAAGTGAACAAAAGTAGTGGCAGCTAGTTTGACTTAAATAGCAGCCAGCATATCTCTGTCAGACATGTGAAGCCTAGATGCTGGCTTTTTCATTTAATATTTCTTTTTCATTTCCTTTTTGATTTATTTTTCTATTTTGAACTTAGGGTTAGGGTTAGAGGTGATATCACAGTCATGCTGTCACATATCAGACACATCAGATGACACAGTCACAGTAATTGTCACAAGTCACAAGGTCACAGAAAAGGATGTAGAAAGTTCTGGAAGAATGATGTCATAACAATGTGTCTTACATATGGCCTTTAGAGTAGGCTAGAGAAGTAGTAGCACAGACTATTATTGTTTAGTATATAAGGTAGACATTCCTATACAGAGTTCTCTATTGAGTTCTCTTGTGTTAACCCAATACAAGATTCATTCACTTGTTCCACTCTAAAGACTTGAGTTTGTAACATTAGAACTTGATAGCCCTTCTTGAGACTGCTCAGTACAGAGCCCTCTCCATCCACTCTTCTCTTATCCTCTTTTTCTATTCTCAACTGAAGAGCAATACTGTTTTTTAGTCAAGAAGAATAGCTGGATCTTAGACTTAAAAGGAGTACCAATCAGATAGAGAAAACCTGGTCATTTGTTTGTACCAAAGCCTGCTAGTGCAGGTAGATGTATTACCTTGTGTAGATGTTGTTAGTTAGTGTTTTGTGTAGAAGCCTTATACTGTAGTGTCCTCTTGTGACCTGTCCATGTAGAGAAATGTCATTATCTAGTAAGAAGGCATCTAACTTAGAGATTCCCTTCTTAGGGATACTAGTCAGGAATTTATTAGGGTAGTAGCTAGTAAGACAGTAAATAAGTAGTCAGTAGACAGGATGAGGTGGACAAGAAGAGTGCCACTAGCCCTTACAGAAAAAGAAGACAACGAGTTCAGAATACAAATCAGAAACTGAATCTGACACAGGATCAGCTCTCTTGGATCAGCAGTCACCACCATCTGCATCACCACCAACAATACTACCACCATCATATACTATGAGTTAACACGACATTAACTTGGAACAGATGGTTTGACAGCAGTAGGAGCAGCTAGCAGCACTGTAAGTAATAATTATACAAGTAGGATTAGGAGGAGTAGAGGGGGCAGCAGTATTCACATGATCCAATACACAGGTCAAAGTAGCGAGGCCACAGAAGTTCAATGAGAGTTCTGGAAAGATGACCAGATTTATCATAGCATGCAAGCTGTACATATAAATAAGGATAAGAGGAGTACCAGTAGAAGAACAAATACAGTAGATGCTATCATATGTGTAGGGGGAATCAGCAGATGTTTGGAAAGAAAATACGTTGGAAGACTTGGAGGAAGGACTACTGGAATATGAGAACATAGGAGAATTTTTGGCAGATATCAGGAAAGAATTTGGAAAAGGGAATGAAAAATCAGTGAAAGTAGCAGAGTTAAGGAGGCTGAAGCAAAGAGGAAAACCAATAGAGGAATTCATACAGGAGTTTAGGAGAGCAACAAGAGGGAGTGAATATAAAGGAAGGCTATTGGTGGAAGAATTCAAAAGAGAGATAAACAGAATGATATACCAAAGGTTGATGGAAGTAGAACATCAGCCAAGCTCAATTGAGCAATGGTACAATAGAGTGATTGCTCTAAACAGGAATTGAAGGGAAAGTAGAAGAGAAGAAAATAGGCTGAGGAGGTGAAGGAACAATGGGGCACCAGTTCTAAGGTTGAACAATGGAGAGGCATAACAGCAACAATTGCCATGGCTTCAAGCTTGACCAAGGAGACAGGAGGTGTCTCAACAGTGGGTTCAAACAGGATCTACTCTGATAGAAGGAGTAGAAAAGACGAATGCAGTGATGGTACACCCTAATCAGAGGGTAGGATTAGTGCAATGCAACCCATATACCATGGAGGTTGACAGAGGAAACAGGAACTGCTATAACTGCAGGGGATTTGGACACTTGGCAAGAAATTGCAGAAACAGGGGAACAGGAAACATAATTGGGGAGGAAAGAAGACTGGAATATGGACAGAGGTTGGCAATAGAAAGGAATAACAGACAATGTAATTTGAATAGAGAGGGAGATCTAGTAGTTCTCAACTAGGTCTCAATAATAATAGGTTTGCAATACTCTCTAGAGTAGTAGAAAATACATCTATATGCAATCTGGACAATAGAAACATGTTAAGAGAAGTTACAGTGAAAATTGGGTTGGAAAGAATTAATATGCAAGAAGGAGTAACAGTAGAAGCATTGTTAGATAGTGGAGCCACAGGATTAGTAATGAGCTCAGAATTCACAAGGAAGCAGGGGTTTAAATTAAAAAGAATTAAAAACCCAATATACATAAGAAATATGGATAGAACATTCAATAAGGAGGGGCCAATTGAAAACACAATGGAAGTGAATATTTACTATCAGAGACACACAGAGAGGATGGAAATAGATGTCATTGGGGGACAAAAATGGAATGTAATCTTGGAAATGCCATGGCTAGCTTGCCACAACCCTGAGATTGATTAGAGAACAGAAGAAGTAGAAATGACAAGATGTTTGGAGGAATATGGGAGATAGTAGAAACCAAAATAGGGAAAGTCAGGGTGGTAGAAACAGAAGGAAGAAGAGAAATGGGAAGAATCTGGGAAGAAATGGGAAGAAAGAGAGGAAAGACAGAGGGAGGAAAAGAAAAACCAAAGAAAGGAAAGAAAAATGAAAGTAAGGAAAGTAACAGAGGAATAGGAGATTTAGAATAAGGAGGAAGAAGTAGCAAAGTCAGAAGAAGAGGCTAAAAGGTTAGTCCCAGCAAAATTCCATAAGTGAATCTAAGTCTTTGGCAAGAAAACAAGTGAATGAATGCCCACCAGAAAGCTGTGGGATCACACAATAGATATGAAGGAGAGATTTGTGCCAAGGAAGGGAAAGGTGTATCTGTTGTCAAGGGAAGAGTAGGAGGAGGTGTGTGAGTTCATAACGGAACAATTGAGGAAAGGATATATTAGACTCTCAAAGTCACCTCAAATGGCACTAGTGTTTTTCATAGGAAAGAAGAATGGAAAGAAGCGGATGGTGCAGGACTATAAATACTTAAATGAGTGGACTGTAAAGAACAATTATCCTTTGCCTCTTATTTCGGACATAGTAAAAAATATTAGTACTAAGAAAGTATTAACAAAGATAGACTTGCGATAGGGATACAATAATGTATGGATAAAGGAAGGAGACAAGTGGAAGGCAGTATTTACTACCCCAAAAGGATCATTCAAACCAACTGTGATGTTCTTCAGATTGAAAAATTCACCTACAATGTTCCAGACCATAATGAACAAGATTTTATGGGATCTTATCAACACTAGAAAGGTGGTGAGTTTCATAGATGATGTAATTATTGGTACAAAGAGAGAGGAAGGACATGACAAGTATTATAAAATAATAAAGTGTGGACAGACTTTAGTGAGATATTTATAGATAGTTATGTTATTAGTCTACAATGAGAAAGAGAAGGCATGTGACTGGGAAGTCACATGACATTATGTCATAGGGCCTAGAATAGTCTAGAGTGGTCTAGAGCAGTCTAAAAGGATTGGGAAGAGTCTAGAGATATAATAACATTAAGGAACATGTTAACAGCATGGGTTCCTCATGGTATATACATGATGTACTCATGGATGATGGAGATTAAGAGTAGGGTTTAGGATATGATGTCAGGGCACATGTATATGGCATACTGGCCTTGAGATAGATGCATGGTAGATGAGTAATAGACATGAGGATAGGGCATAGACATTAGGGTAGGCATAGAGAAGTTGTAGCATGGACCAAGGACACTTATATAAATAGTCGGTAGAATACTGTTGTGGTTTCCTGTTGAGTTCTCTTGTGAATTACACAACTTGTGTTCCCCACTAGATATCTGCCCTTGAGATTTATTACTTGTGCTTTCATTAGACATTGGTCTAGTAGTTGCCACAACAACAAGTTGGTAGAAGAGGTGGTAAGAAGGTTAGTGGAGAATGCAGGATGGAAGTTGACACATCAGACTATGCAATGGGAGGAGTGTTATCTATGAAGTGCAAAGATGGAAAGTGGTGACCAGTGGCCTTCCTCTTCAAATCTCTAAATGAGACTGAAAGGAATTACAAAATCCATGATAAGGAGATGTTGGTGGTAATAAGAGGGCTGGAAAATTAAAGGCATTTATTAAAGGGTGTCAAGTACAAGTTCAAGGTTTGGATAGACTATAAGAATAAATACTTTATAAAGACATAGAAATTGAACTGAAGACAAGCACATTAGGCATTATATTTGTTAAAGTTCAACTTCACCCTGAAATGTGTTCCAGGAACAAGAATGGAGAAGGTAAATGGACTTAGTAGGAGACCGGACTAGAAAACAGGCATAGAAAAGGATAATGAAAATCAAATATTTATTAAGGACTGTTGGCTACATAGCTTACATAAAGTAGTAATAGAAGGACCTGAAGTGTTATAGACTTAAGTCCTTAGGGTTGGACAAAAGAACGACTCTTGTATGTGAGTAACACAAGAGAACTCGATAGAGATCTCTTTACAAACTAGTCTACCTTTTATACTACTACCAATGGTCTGTGCTGGCTACTGTGCACCCTACCCTAAATGACCATGTGTAGAACATGAGGTCAACATATAGTATCCATGTTGTATGACATTATTTGTTCTAGAACCTTCTACTTTATTCTCTCCAAGTCTTATGACCAATATTGTGACCATACCATCAGATTGTGACTGATGTGACAGTGTGACCAATCACTTCTAACCCTAACCCTAGCTGTTCTTTCTAAGAATAGAAAAATAAAACAAATGAAAATGAAAATGAAAAATAAAATAGAGAAAAACTAAGTCCACCATTTGTGAACTTGATATGAAGCAGGCATGATAGAAAAGATAAAAAAGGCTAGGGGTAAGAATGAAGAGATAGTTAGAGTAATGGAAGAAATGAAGAAGGCAGGAGTAAAAGTAGTAAGAAGAAAAGAATGGCAGATAAATGGAGACTTGGTGTTAAAGGAGAGAAAGGTGTATATGCCGAAGGATGAAAATTTAAGAATAAAAATAATCCAGTTGCATCATGATACACCAGTAGTAGGACATGGAGGAAAGTGGAAGATGACGGAGCTGGTGATGAGAAATTATTGGTAGCCAGAAGTGACAAGAGATGTTAGAAAATATATAAAGAGATGTGATATGTGTTAGAGGATGAAAAATGTTATAACTCGGGAAAGTGTGGACAGACATTTAGGGTTAGGACCTATAATTATTAGTCTACGGCTAGAGAGAGATGTGAGCACGTGACCTGGAAGTCATGTGATATAGGCTGGAGTAGTCTAGAGCGGTCTAGAAGGACTTAGGGTCTAGAAGGATCGGAAAGAGTCTAGAGAAGGAGTTAGGGTTAGGAGTGACATCAAGGAACAATGGTTCCTTATGGTGTACACATGATGCATACATGTACGATGGAGATTAAGAGTATGATGTCAGAGCACATGTATGTCAAGATTGTTGACGGTGGACTTTGTTTTTATTTTCTCTTTTCACTTTATTTTATTTTTAGAACAAACTCGGGTTAGGGTTTATCAGTCACGCTGTCACATCAGTCACAATTTGATGGCGTAATCATGAGACTGATCACAAGACTTAGAAGAATGGAGTAGAAGATTCTGGAACAAAGTGACGTCATACAGCATGGACAACACATGCTGGCCTCATGTTATACTCATGGTCATTTAGGGTAGGGTGCACAGTAGTTAGCATGGACCATGGGTAATAGTATATAAGATAGACTACTTTGTATTAGGAACTCTATCGAGTTCTCTTGTGTTACTCAATACAAGAGTTGTTTCATTGCTTAACCCTTCAAGCTTTGAATCATAACAATGTATACAGCATGGTAGCCTTATGGTGGATGAGTAATAGGACATGAGGTAGAAGCATGGACTTTAGGGCAGGAGAAGCATAGTCGTAGCACGGACCAATGTTACAACATATATAAGTAGGAATAGTTCCTGTAAAGAGTTCTCCATCGGGTTCTCTTGTATAAACCCTATACAAGGTTCTTCTCCCAAACCAACACTAAGGTTTCTGAGTTGTAACAAAAAATAGGACAGAAGTGACAACAGGAAAGCTGAAGTTAAGTAAGGCACTGAAGAAACCATAGATTTATCTAATAGTAGACTTCATCACAGAGTTACCAATAGTGGCTGGGAAGAATGCAATCCTGGTAATTTGTGATAGATTGTCCAAGATAATGCATTTTGTGGCAACTACAGAGGAAATATCAGTGGAAGAACTAGTGAAGTTGTTTAAAGATGATGTGTGGAAGTTGCATGGGTTGCCAGAGAGTATAGTGTTAGATAGAGAACTGCAGTTTACAGCAGAGATGATGAAGGAGTTGAATAAAATATTGGAATTGAAACAAAGCTATCAATGTCATATCATCCACAGACAGATGGACAGATGAAAAGAATGAACCAAGAGTTGGAATAGTACTTAAGGTTCTTTATTGACTATAGGCAGAAGGATTGGCTAGAATAGTTAGTGTCAGTTGTTAGAGTTCAAGATAGTAGACTCTAACTATTTTATTTTATTTTCTCATTTTTCATTTTCTCTTCTTTTATTTTTATTTTTTAGGGACTTAGGGTTAGTATAACATCACTGTCACAAATTGTCACAAATTAGTAGCATGTCACATGATCACATGTCATATCAGAAAAATATAGAAGGTCCTGAAAGAATGATATCATACAACATATATAATATATGTTAACCTTATAACAAACACATGGCTGTTTAGGGTAGGCTAGAAGTAGAGTAGCATAGACCATGGGGTTTTAGTATATAAGGTAGACAATCCTATACAGAGTTCTCTATTAAGTTCTCTTGTATTAACCCTAATACAAGGTTCTATTCATTGATTAACCCTAAGATCTTTGAGTCATAACATCAGTGGAGTTTGCAGTGAACAACAAGGAACATTCGACAACTAAAGTGTCTCCATTTATGGCAAATTACAGTAAAGAAATGAGAATGGAAGTTGATCTGAGAAGGAAAGGGAAGATGGAGAAAACAATGGAGTTTGCAGAAAGGATAAGGAAAGTATAGGAAAAGGCAGGAGTGGCATTGGCAAGAGCACAGGAAGAGATGAAGAGGCAAGCAGATAGGGAAAGGAAAGAAGCAGAAGTATGGAAGATTGGAGATAGAGTAATGTTGAGTATGAAAGATTTGGTGTTCAAGGAAAGACCAGCGAGGAAATTAGTGGATCAATATGTTGGTCTATATATCATTGATGAGGTAGTTTCTATCAATGCAGTCAAATTACGACTGCCAACTTCAATGAGGATTCATCTGGTGGTAAATATCAGTTGAGTAGTGCAATACAGAAATCAAGTAGGGGAACAGAAAAAAGAAGAAGTTAAACCAGTAGAAGTAGAAGGAGTAGAAGAATGGGAGGTAAAGAAAATATTGAACAAGAAGAAAGTGAGGGGAGTAGTGAAGTATTTAGTGTGATGGAAGAGGTTTACAGCAGAGCATGATAGTTGGAAAAAGGAGGAGGATTTGGAGAATGCAAAAGAGTTAGTGGCAGAGTTCAAGGGAAGGATGGATGTGGAAGTGAGAAAATAAGAAAAGTTAGATTTGAAAGAGAAAAGGAACTTTAAGAGGGGGGAGTTACTAGGGAAATATATAGTGAAAATGTTGCATGGATGGGATAATGGAAAGTTTGAGAACAAATATTTAAAGAAATTGGAGAGAAATTGGCAGAATTAGAAGGAGAAGAATAAGACAATATAAGAAGATGAACCAACAAGTTTCTCTAGAAGTAGGAACCTTGAAGGGGGAGTAATGTCAGACATATGAAGCCTGAATACTGGCTTTTTTATTTAATATTTCTTTTTCATTTCCTTTTTGATTTATTTTTCTATTTTGAACTTAGGGTTAGGGTTAGAGGTGATGTCACAATTACACTGTCACATATCAGTCACAGTAATGATCATAAGTCATAAGGTTATAGAGAAGGACATAGAAGGTTCTGGAAGGATGATGTCATAACAATGTGTCTTACATATGGTCTTTAGGGTAGGCTAGAGAAGTAGTAGCATAGATCATCATTGTTTAGTATATAAGGTAGACATTCCTGTACAGAGTTTTCTATTGAGTTCTCTTGTATTAACCCAATACAAGGTACATTTACTTATTCTACTCTAAAGACTTGAGTTTGTAACAAAATTGGATTTTTCCACTATTTTAAAAAATTGAATTGTCTATTCTTCTAGTTCCTTTATTGTCTTTACTGGTATCACAAAGTCATTCATATAATTCACTAATACTTCTTCATGAAGTAGTCTCCTGAATATACTGTTCATTATTTGTTGAAACATTTCAGGTAAATTGCAAAGTTCAAAGTACATGACTTGAGGTTTGAATAGTCCTTTGTTTGTCAGGAAGGCCACTTTCCATTTGTCCTCTTCTTTTATCTGAACATTGTTGTATTCCCAAATGAGGTCCAATTTGTTGAAATACTTTGCTTTCTTCAACTTATTAATAACTTCTCCTATTAATGGAAGTGGCATTTTATTCTTGATTGTGAAGTAATCTTGAACCAATCGTAGTGACTCGTCTTTCTTTGGAATATAGAAACATGAAGTTGCATATCTTGACTTTGACTCTACTATAAGTCCTGCTTTCAGCTGTTCATCTAACTATTGATTGAGGGCTTCTTCTTTTCTTAATGTCATTTTATATACCTTTGCATTCATTTCTTTTGGTGCCTCTTCTGTGAGATTAATTTCATGATCCCATTCTTGTCGCTTTGGTAGTTTCTCGAATTTCTTCTTATTTCTCTGTTGTCCTTGTCTATATTTTCTGTTGTCTGTGTCCTTCTTGTTTTGAATTCTATGTTCTTATGTTTCATCCTACAGAATTCTGGACATCTCATAAACCATATTTTTCTATCTTTCCAATTGACTTCTGGATTGTGTTTAACCAACCAGTTATGTCCTAGAAACATGTTCATGCCATTAAGATCTGTTACTGCAACTTTTAGCTGTTCTTTATGCCTATTAATTTTGACCTCTAAAGGTGCCACCCTTGTTACTTCTCCATTCTTTGTCCCATCCACATTGAAGACTTTGAATGAAAAATTGATTAGCTTTGTCTGAATTCTCTTGTCTTTGACCAATTATTCATCAATTTCTATATATGTGTATTCCAAATCCATGAGTGCTTTGATCTTAAAATGTTTGCCATTCTTTATCTATATGTTTGCTTGTATGTTTAATTCTTTCTCAGAACTATTCTGTCAATGAAGAATAATATATTTACTCTGAGACTTTACAGAAATCCTTTGTACTATGCCTACTCAGAATCTTCTCCAAAACCCTTCCATTTATCTTCATTATCTTCATTATCTGATTCTTTTTGAATACTCTATTTCTTCATCAGCTGTTTTTTTTTACAATCTTTCATGATATGCCCCACTTTTTTGCATTTAAAGCATTTTCTCATATCTTTCTCTTTCTTCTTCCAATATTTCTTTGCCATATATTTATACTTGTTGCAGTTGAAGCACTTCAGTTTCCCATCTTTAAAATTGTCATTTAACTTCCCAATGTCCATGGATTGTCCTCATCCTCTATATGTAGTTCCTGTTTCTGTTTTGTAATCATGTCGTCCTTTTGTAGACTTATATCCCTATCCTACTGAAGTGATTGCTACCTTCTATTCTTTTAATGTCTTTGGTGCTGCAATAGGTGGATACCTGTCATATACAAGTTCACCTGTCTGGAAAACTACATCCCTGTGGTGATGCCACCTCTGAACCATACAAGCCCGCCTTCCACAGCAGCCACCTTTCTCGCAACATGTCTTATGGCAGTGCTGCAACCCTCTGGATATTCCGTCTTCCACAGCAGAGATACTCCTATTCAACTCAGTCTTCCATGACAGAGTTGCTCCTGTCAGTGTCTCAACACTGAAACCTCTGCTCGGGGCAATAGG